>JAEEGL016017275.1_pt1 | contig 122787 bp, 128 predicted proteins | sample 9134231 | NCBI WGS metagenome assembly JAEEGL01 (sample SAMN16246548, study PRJNA631951) | gut metagenome | biome: gut microbiome; feature: rumen; material: fiber-attached | host: Bos | place: Iran: Karaj | collected 2018-10 | reverse complement strand
TTCCCCAGACATTTCAATTTTTTGATCAGGGTCTTTTCTGAAACTAATTGGGACCTCTAGTACAATATTTTGCCATAAAATATCCATAATATCAAGTGTTTTTATGCTATTTTTGTCTTTTTCGTCATCTACTTCACTGATTGGTTCAGATATTTCAATGCTAAATGGATAATCTACTGGTTCATTTGTTAAGGCATCTAACAAAACAAATGAGCCCTCAACATCACAATCAAAGATTATTTCACCAGTAACACTATAATAAGCGCGACCTTTTACTTTGACATTGTCTAGTTTTTGTATTGGTGTATTTTTAATGTATTCTTCACCGAATGATACAACATCATCAATGACAATACCTTTTTCATCTACACGTGCTAAATCAATAAACATGATATCACCCACTAGCGGATTAATTATACCAACTTTTCTTGAATATTACAACTTATTATATTAAAATTATTTTATAAACATAGAGGTGATATTAATGGAAATAATTGGTATTATTTGTGAATTTAATCCCTTACATAATGGTCATGTTTATTTCATAGATAAGATTAAAGAATTATATCCTGATTCTTTAATAGTTTGTGTTGTAAATGGTTACTTTATGGAACGTGGAGAAATCTCTGTTATGAGTAAAGAAGATAAGACTAGATGCGCTTTAAATCATAATGTAGATATTGTAATTGAATTACCTTTTGTTTATGGAACACAAGCTGCTGATATATTTGCTTATAACAGTGTTAAATTATTGAATGAAATGCGAGTAGATAGAATTATTTTTGGTAGCGAATCAAATAGTATTCAGTTATTAGAACGTGTTGCTAATATTCAACTTGAAGATTCTACTTATGTAGATAGAGTTAAAGAATACTTAGCAGAAGGTGTTAACTACCCTACAGCAATGGCTAAAGCATTAGATATCAAAGAAGATATCAGTAATCCAAATGACTTACTTGGTATTTCTTATATAAAAGCAATTAAACAAATTAATAAGAGAATTAAATATGAAACTATTAAAAGAACTAATGATTATCATGATGTAGATATAGATGATAATATTGTTAGTGGTTCTAATATAAGAGTTAGATTTAGTAATGATCAAGAGATAGATAAATATGTGCCTGAAGATGTTAAAGATAAAATAATAAAGATTGATGATGATAAGTTATTTACTTTATTAAAATTTAAATTATTAACAGATAAAGATTTAAGTATTTATCTAGATGTAGATGAAGGAATAGAATATCGTATTATAAGAAATATTAATGAGGCTAGAACACTAGAAGAACTAATCGAATGTGTAAAAACCAAAAGATATACGTATAACAAACTTAATAGAATGCTTATTCATATCTTAATCGGCTTAACTAAGGAAGATAATGACAGTAATGAATTAGATTATATAAAGATTTTAGGTTTTAATACAAAAGGTCAAGAATACTTAAATAGAATTAAGAAAGGTATGACTTTAAGTTTAGATAAAGATTCTATTATTTATAAATATGAACTAATTGCTGCTAATATCTATAAACAAATAACAGGAATAGATAGTTATAGTTTTGATAGTTCAAATAAACCAATATTAAAAGATTAGAGGAAACTCTAATCTTTCTTTTTTAATTTATTATTTAAGTATTTATAGAATGATTGATTACTTTGGTTTAATAGTAATACAAGTCCAATTAATAAAATAAAAGAACCAATGTATATATAAATACCATTTTTATTACCGTATAGTAAAAAATATATTAAACCTAGTAAACCAGCTATACCTACTACAACATAAACTATAAACAAATTGATTGAATAACGATAATCTTTATTATGAGTCTTTTTATAAGATGATCTTATTTCATTTTGTTCTTTTTTGGATAGTTTATGGAATTTTTTCATTATTTCTTTTTTATTCATATGAACCTCTAGAAATTGTTACCGTTCCAACCCCAATTACTAAATTCAGCATAACTAAGATAGATATTACCAGGATCGATATTCAAATTTTCATTTAAGATATTTGAGATTTCTTTGGTCATATTATTATAAGATGAAGCATCACTACGACCATATAGTTTAACATCGACATAAGCTATGTCGTTTGAATTATCACCTTTAAAATATAGATTACATTTTGGAACGAATTCCACCATTAACCAAGATTCACTTTTACCAACAATAGTAATTGCTTCCCCTAGTCTTTCTTTGATTTTTAGCTCTTGTTCTTTTGTTATTTCTTTATTAGTTCTTATTTGGATATATGGCATTTATATCACTCTCCTAATATTATTATAACAAAAAAGTAAAAAGTTGATACTTTTTACTTTTTATTATAGTGCAATACTAGGTGATCCTTGTTCATTTCTATATGGAGCACATAGTAATGAAGTTGTATATCCTAGAGAATGAACTATTTCATAGAAACAAGCATTTAGTGTTCTTGCAGAAATAACACTACCTCCAAATATATTAATTATGCCTCTACTTACATTTTCAACTTCTGTATTATGATAAGTTCTAATGTTTCTAATAATATTTTTGTCTCCTTTTGATAAATGGTTAATTATTAAATTAGTTAATTCTTTTTCATTAACTTTTCTTCCTGATTCACCAAGACCAATAACATTATTTGGCATTTTTATTCCCCCTTCAAAAAAATCTTTCATATAATAGCACGTATTATTAAAAAAGACAAATTTAAAAGCTTATCAGTGATAAGCTTATTTTTGACATTTAGGACAGTAATATGTACTACGTCCACCAACTTTTATTCTTTTGATGGTTGTGCCACAGATTGGACATGGTTCTCCTTCTTTTTTATGAACCATCAAATAATCTTGATAATGACCTGTTACACCTAAAGAAGAAGTATAACTACGAATAGTAGTTCCACCCTCTTCAATAGCTTTAGTAATGATTTTCTTAGAAGAATCAATAATATTTTGGCAATCATTTTTGGTTAGCTTAGTTCCTTCTTTTAAAGGATTAAGTTTTGAAGCAAAAGCTACTTCATCAGCATAGATATTACCTAAACCAGAGATGATTGTTTGATCTAGTAATAATTCTTTTAAAGGAAGTTTTTTTGAGTGAACCTTTTCATATAGATATTCTTTAGTTAATTTATCTTTTTCTAATTCATTATCAATTGGTTCTCTTCCTTGTTTAGTTACTCCTTCAACAGTATCTAGTAATTCTTTTTTTACTAAATTCATACGACCAAATTTACGAACGTCAGCATATCTTAAATCATAACCATCATCTAATTGAAAGATAACATGTTCATGTTTATCAATTGGTTCATTATGTTTTTTTATGAAGTATTTACCTTCCATACGTAAATGACTACATAAATAGTATTCATCTAAGTCGAAGATTAACCATTTACCTCTTCTTAAGATTTCTTTAAAAGTAAGATTAGGTATTATCTTTTTAAATTCTTCTAAATCGGATTCGATAATACGATCATAAAGAATATTAACGTTTTTTATTTGTCTTTTTATTATTCTTTTTCTTAGAACTTGTCTTACTGTTTCTACTTCCGCTATTTCTGGCATTTTTCTTGCTACTTCCTTTTCCTTTAGATTGATTGCTACTTGATGTACTTGATTTCTTTTTAGATTTAGCTTGTTTGATAGCTTCTTCTTTTTTACTTACGACTTTGGCTTTGTTCTTTTTCTTTTCAATAGCATTAGTCATATAAACATCGACGACATCAGATATTTTTAATAAATAATCTTCTAAAGTAACAGCAAAGGTATTGATATCTACTATAGAGATACCATCTTTAACTTCGATCTTAGCATTAGCTATTCTTAAACCACCATAGTTATTAACAGTTAGAGAATCTAATTTTTTTATTTCTTCTCTAGAAGTTATTACTTCTTTAAATTCATCACTAATAATTATTTCTTTATCTTCCATAAATTTAATACTATTAATTATTAATCTTAAACCATAATAGATAGTAATTAAACAAATTAGAATTGTTCCTAACTTATCACCATAATATAAATATTTAAAGAATCTTCCTAAACGAGTAATGATTAAACTACCTAAGATAATTCCGTATGTTACAAATTCTAGATTACTATTAATATTACTTGTTGCAAGTAAACCTTGTTTCTTATTATATGTAGAATTAATTCTTAAACTAGTAAGTGCATATTTTAATAAGACACAAATTACAACAAATAGTATTATGAAGAAACTTGGTTTTGTTGGTTTGTTAATAATAGATAGTAATGTAATACCAAGTGATAGTAAAAGTATTACAAAACCAATTAGAGATGTTAAGATTCCATGTGCTTTTTTACTTTCTTTTTTATTTGATAGAAGGAAGTATGTTAATAGTGTTCCTTCTAATATTGCACTGGAAGTAAAGGTATAAGAATGTGTAAGTATTCCTCCAGCAACTTTAATAATTAGTACTATTAAGCAACCAATTATTATTGACTTTTTATCTTTCATTTAAAACCCTCCTATTTAGCTTCGTACCAATCTGTACCATAATCTAAGCTAACTTTAAATGGTACTGCTATTTTAACACAAGTTTCCATGTTACGTTTAACTATTTCTTCTAACGTACTCTTTTCTTCTTTTTTAACATCGAAGATTAATTCGTCATGTACTTGTAATAACATTTTTGATTTTAGATTCTTTTCTTTCATTTCAGCAAAAATCTTAACCATAGCTATTTTCATGATATCTGCTGATGTACCTTGAATCGGTGTATTTAGAGCAATTCTTTCACCAGATTGACGTATCATGAAGTTCTTATTATTTAATTCTTCTATTACTCTTTTACGATTAAATAGTGTTTTAACGTAACCATCTTTGTAAGCTTGAGCAACAATATTATCCATATAGTTTTTAACTCCTGGATATAATTCATAGTATTTATTAATAAATTCGCGAGCTTCTTTAGCTGGTATTTCTAAGTTTTCACCTAAACCAAAACCACTAATGCCATAAACAATACCGAAGATAACGGCTTTAGCAGTTTTTCTTTGTAGTTTAGTTACTTCTTCCATTGGTATACCGTAAATATCAGAAGCTACTCTTGTATGAATGTCTTCATCATTAATGAATGCTTGTTGTAGTTCTTTAGAACCACTTACATGAGCAAGTACTCTTAATTCCATTTGCGAATAATCGGAACTTAAGAATTCATCATATTCTGGTAAGAAGGCTTTTCTTATCTTACGACCTTCTTCATCACGAGCAGGTATATTTTGTAAGTTTGGTTCTACTGATGAAAGACGACCTGTACGTGTTAGAGTTTGTTTATAAATTGTATGAATTTTACCATCTTCACGAATGAAGTTAGCTAATCCTTCTAGGTATGTACTTTTTATCTTAGTTACGCCACGATATTCTAAAATCTTTTCTATTATTGGATGTGATCCATTTAATTTGTTTAAGATACTAACATCTGTTTTATAACCTGTTTTAGTTTTTTTAGCTCCTGGTAAACCAAGTTTTTCAAATAGAATTACTCCTAATTGTTTAGGACTAGCAATATTGAAATCTTCACCAGCTAGTTTATGGATATCACTTTCTAATTCTTTAATACGATTATCCATTTCTACTTCCATCTCTTTTAAGATGTTAGCATCTACTTTAACACCATCATATTCCATATTGGCTAAAACAGTTACTAAAGGCATTTCAATATCGTTATATAAACTTAGCATTTCTTCTTTTTCTAAGTATGCAAGATATTTATCTTTTGTATCATAAATATAACGAGATTTTAGAGCAACGTCTTTTTTATCAAAACCATCTTTTAAACTCTTAGAATAGAAAGTTACTTCACAACCGTTATTATTCATTAAGTAAGCTATATCATCTTTTACATTGATATTTAAAAGATAAGTAGAAATCATGATATCATCTTGAACATTTAGTTCTAAACCATCTTTCTTTAAAGCAACAAAGTTTTTCTTTTGATCAAAAGTAGTTATCTTCTTGTTATTCAAGATTGGAACAATATCTTCTAAAATAGAATTAGGAACAAAGTAATTATTCTTGCTATCACTAATTCCCATACCAACGATATTACCATCATGGTAGTTTTCTTTATCTACTTCAATATAGATTGCTATATCATCTTCTAAAGATGCTAAATCTTCAGGAGTTTCAACATATTTATATTTAATATTATTTTCTGCTGGTGTTGATGATTCAACATTCTTTTTAATGAATGAATAGAATTCCAATTCTTCATATTTTTTATTTAATGATACTAAGTCAGGTCCATTGTACTTACAATCTTCTAGAGAAACATTTAATGGTACTTCACGATAGATAGTTGCTATTTCTTTAGAGATAAAAGCATTTTCTTTATCTTCTAATAGTTTATCTTTCATTTTACCTTTGATATCATCAATATGTTCATAGATATCTTCGATAGTATCATATTCTCTAAGTAAGTTTATAGCAGTTTTATCACCTATTCCTTTAACACCAGGAATATTATCTGATGGATCACCTGCTAAAGCTTTATAATCTATTATTCTAATTGGTTCAAAGCCCCAATCTTCTTTAAATGTTTTAGGATTATATCTAATGTAATCTTTTTGTTTTAATAATTTCATATCAACTATTGGTGATAATAGTTGTAATAAGTCTTTATCGGAAGAGATAATTGTTCCATCATATTCTGGATCATCATCACACATTTTAGCTAGTGTACCAATAATGTCATCTGCTTCATATGGTTCTAACTCAAAATACTTAATACCCATACAATCTAGTATTTCTCTTGCAATAGGCATTTGCATTTTTAATTCATCAGGTGTTTCTTGTCTTCCCTCTTTATAAGTTTCATATTTTTGTTTACGGAAGTTTTTGCCGATATCAAAAGCGACAGCAATGTATTCTGGTTTTTCTTCAGAAATTATTTTATTCATCATACCAACAAAGCCATATAAAGCATTAGTTGGAAAACCTTTACTATTACGCATTACATTGCCAGTATATGCTGTAGCATAGTAACTACGGAATACTAAATTATTACCATCAACTAAGATTACTTTTTTCATATATATCACCTGTTATTTATTATATCAAAAAAACCAGTTTTCTACTGGCTTTTTTGTATTATTTTTCGATTTTTTCTACTGGTTCAGTGCTATACCAATAATATTTATCGTCAGCACCCTTTTTAAATGTAGTTTTATAAGTACTTCCGTATTTATCAATTACACCATTTGTAATCTCTTTAATCTCATATTCTTGTGGATCTATTGCTTCTTGGCCATCAATTAACATTGTTCTACCGTTTAAATAAACTTCAGCTAAGTATTTTTGATAGATATGGATCTCATCATCTTTGATGTCTGATGAAACATATTTAACATAGTCTTTGTTACGAATAACGATATGACCACTATAACTAGAACATTCTATTTTTTCATCATATGTACATTCAATATTATTGTTATAAACAAAATGTTTTGGAATTTCGATATCTGTGTTAAAGATTTTATTAGCTATTTTTTGAATCTTGTTAGCATTTAGCTTTTTATAAACAATCTTATCTTTTCTTTGAGGATTATATTTCTTTTCCGATATCTTTTTAGGTTTCTCTAATTCTTTACCTTCGTCATCATAGATTTGATAATATGTTTTTTCTTCAAAGTAACCATCTTTATCTAAGGATGCAAAGACAACATACATTTTATCTCTTTCTTTTAAATCAGCGATTGTTACTTTTTTAGAAGCGAACATAATTTGAGCATATAGATAACTTTCTTCATCCATAGATGGTCTTGTTGGTACGATATAACTCTCATACTTTTTAATTGTCTTAGATTCTTTTTCATATATAGAAGTATCTACTTCTACTACAACATTTTTTTCTAAAACAGCATTGTTTACACGATCTTTATCGATAAAGAAAATGAAGAAAATAACAATTGCTAAAAAGAAATATAAGTATATATAAGTTTTACCTTTTTTCATTTTCATCTTCCTTTTTTTATTCATTTCTTTAATAGTATAACTATGAAAACTATTAACAGAGATTTCGTCTGCACCTATAATATCATAAATTGAAGTATTATTGAATAATCTATTTTTTTAATCAATTATTGGTTTCTTTTTCATTTTGGCTCTTTCCATGGAGAAATTATATCATAAAAAATATAGATTATTTTATGATAATATGCTATTATTTATAATAGGAAAGAGGTCAATGAAAATGAAAAGTGGAAATGGTATAAAACTAGTGTTCATTGTGATAGCATTAGTTGTAGTTGTTTTATTATTATTCCTTGGTATTAAAGCAATTAGTAATAAAAGAGGAAAAGAACTTGCTGGTGAAGCAAAAGAAAAAGTTGAAGAAGTAGCAATTGAATATGTAGCTAATTTAACTACTGGTACTGGTACTGTTTATAACGGAACTGATGTTTTATTTAGTAAAGCAGATAAACAAACTTATAAAGATTTTGATACTGTTTATGTTTTAAATGCTGCTTACTCATATGCAATAAATAATGGTAATGCTAGTGCTGATAGTGCATTATATGATTATGTAAAGAGAACTTATCATTATACTGAATTTGATATCGTAAGTGGAGAAGAAATTAGAAAAGGTGTTAAAGCTATATTTGGTGAAGACTTTAAAGATACTAGCGCTGAATTATTTAACTTCGCTTATAAATTTGAATATGATGAAAATAATGATATTTATATAATTACTAATAATCAAGTTGGTGTAACTAGTCCAAATTATTCTGTATATACTAAAGCTATTTCTAGTGTAGAAAAGAATAAAAAGGTTGAAGTTGATTTAGTAGTTGCTTATGTTTATGCAAATAATGGTACTTATTCATTTACTAAAGATGTTGATTTAAAAGAAGCTGTATTTAATAGTGAAAAATTTGAAATGGACGATTCTAAAGTAGATACATTCGATCATTATATTGTTACACTTACTAAAGATGGCGACAATTATGTATTTGAAAGTATTCAAAAGAAATAATTAGTATTTAAAAAAGTAGACTTAAATGTCTACTTTTTTTATGGGTAAAAAAGAAACCAATTAGAATAAACTTAATTGGTTACTTTCATTCATATCATTTAAACAACCTAGGGCTTTTAATTTATCTAGAGATGTTGTATTAATCTTACCACGTTCTCTTAAATCTTCGATTGATAAGAATGGTCCATCTTTACGAGCTTTAACAATTGACTCGGCTACGTTATCCCCTAGTCCATCAAGAGCTCTAAATGGAATTATTAAACCTTTTTCATCTTCAGTGATAACAAAGTTTTTACCATCACTCTTATCAACATCAATATTTTTAAAGTAGAAACCACGGCAGACCATTTCTAGACAGATACATAAAGTTTCTCTAGTATCTATCTCTTTATTAGATGCACTATTTCCTTTAGCATCTATTTCATCTATTTTAGCACGAATTGCTTCTTCACCTTTTATCATTGATTCAATATCAAATTGATCACGACGGATTGAAAGGTATGCACAATAATACCAAATTGGATGATGTACTTTAAACCAAGCAATACGGAATGCAGATGTAACATAAGCTGTTGCATGGGCTTTTGGGAACATGTATTTTATCTTACGACAAGATTCAATATACCATGCAGGTATTCCTGCTTCTTCCATTGTTTTGGCGTGTTCTGCCCAAGTTGCTGGGTCTTTACTTGCTTTACCTTTACGAACAAATTCCATGATCTTAAAGGCTTTAGCTGGTTTCATTCCCCAAGCGATTAAGTTAACCATGATATCATCACGACAACCGATAACATTTTTGAATGGAACAGCAATGTTACCTTGAGCATCTGGTGTACATAAATCACGAGCATTACCTAACCAAACGTCAGTACCATGTGATAAACCTGATATTTTAATTAATTCGGCGAATGTTGTTGGTTTAGTTTCTTCTAGCATTCCTAATAAGAAGTTTGTACCAAATTCGGGAACTCCTAAAGTACCAGTCGGACAATATTTACGACCTTCTTTATCGGTAATCCCACGAAGTTTGTATCGATCAACGCCTAGAATTTCAGGCCCTGTAAATATTTTCATGGTATCAGGGTCACCTAAGTCAATCTTGGTTACATCTAAACCTGATAGGTCTTGTAACATCCTTAAGACGGTCGGATCATCGTGTCCAAGTATATCTAGTTTTAAAAGGTCCGCATCAATGGCATGGTAATCAAAGTGAGTTGTACGCCATGCACTTGTTGGATCATCAGCCGGATATTGGAATGGTGTGAAATCCCAAACATCTTTATATCCTGGTACAACAACAATACCACCTGGATGTTGTCCTGTTGTACGTTTAACACCTGTACAACCAACAGCAATTCTTTCAACTTCTGGAGTTCTTATAAATGATTTAACAACTCCTTTTTTCTTTAATTCATCTTTACTATTTATTTTAATATTGTAACTATCTGCTTCTATTTTTAAAGCATCATATAATCTTTCTTCATAGAAGCCTTGAACATAACCATAAGCTGTTTTATCTGCTACAGTACCAATTGTTCCAGCACGATAAACATTATCTGTTCCGAATAAGACTTTTGTATATTCATGGGCAGATGCTTGGTTATCACCTGAGAAGTTAAGGTCGATATCTGGAACTTTATCGGCATTAAATCCTAAGAATGTAGCAAATGGCATGTCGTTTCCTTCATGAACCATTGGTAAACCACATTTTGGACAGTTTTTACTTGGTAAGTCAAAACCTGATGCATAATCTTTAGAGTATGGCTCCCCTTCTTCATTATTAAATTCAGAATGTTGACAGTTAGGACAATAGTAATGAGCTGGTAAGCCATTACATTCAGTAATACCCATCATACTCGCAACAAACGAAGAACCTACTGAACCACGAGAACCAACTAGATATCCATCATCATTTGAGTGCTTAACTAGTTTTTGAGCGATAAGATAAATAACGTCGAAGCCACCACCAATGATACCACCTAAGGCAGCTTTGGCTTGTTCTGTAGCATCTTTCTTAGTTATCTTTACTTCTGAGTCTCTTATAATCTTTTCAGCCATTAGTTTAACTATTTCATCATAACCACTAGCTATTATTTCATGTAGACAACTTGGGAAGATATTATCTATTTCTTCTTCATTCATCTTCGGATTATCTAAAGTAATCTTTTCACGTACTAAATCAAGTATTTTATCACCATAGAATTCTTGAGCAATACGTTCTTCAATATTTCTTGGAAGAGGATTACCATACATACTATGAGCTTTTTCAAATACCATATTAGTTGTAGTTTCTTGTGATTTTTCAATTATTGGTGAATATGGTTTTTCTGGGTACTCTACGACCTCGATTGGTTCAACCATATCAATTATTTTATTAGGATTTGTGATAACTATTTCTTTTATTAATTCTTCATCTTCTAGAAATGAAAATTCTTCTAACATTTCTTTAGTTGTTCTAAAGAATTGATTAGGTATATGTCCTGCTTTACTAGTTTCTGAATCATTATAGTTACCAGTTAACTCATAGATACCATCTTTCTCTTTGACTATTTTATAACTAGTAAAATTTCTTAAAGCAGTATCTATTGCTTTTTGTAATTCATTATTACCATCTTTTCCTTTAAAGATATCTTCTTCTGGATTAGCTTTATCTAAACAGTAGATTTCTTTAATATTTAAAGATGTTATTGGAATTTTTTTAATCTTTGTTAAGACATAAATATATTTTAAAACTTTTTCTTCGACAGTAGATGGTGTACGACCACTCTGTTTAATCTTATCTAACATCTTTCTTATGTTTTCTTGATTAGTGTTAGATTTTGGATTTCCTGATAAATATCTTGCTAATTGATGTCTTCCTTTACCAGGAACATTTTGATTAACGATTATTTCACGATACAAACGATCTTCTTTATTGATATTATGTACATCACCTGTTGCAATAATAATCTTACCAGCTTTTTTAGCACAATTAATTATTTTTTTAATTGCCGTATGTAATTGTTCTAAGTTGTTGATGTCATGTCTTCTAAGTAGATGCATATAGTTTTCAGGTGGTTGAACTTCAATATAATCATAGAAAGACATTGCTTTAATTAAATCTTCTTCTGTGCGTGTTAAAGCTATATCAAATATTTCACCATTTAAACAGGCACTACCTATTAATAAGCCTTCTCTATTTTCTTCGATTAAATAACGTGGTATACGAGCATTTCTTTGAATAAAGTTTGTATTAGCATAGCTAACTATTTTAAAGAGATTTTTTAAACCTTCTTGATTCTTAGAAATAAATGTAACATGTTTACCACTATCGTAGATATTAGCTAGATGCTCTGTCATTGTTTTACTTGGAATATTTTCATACATTTGTAAATGATCTTCATGGCACCATTCGTATTTCCAACGATATTCTTTATTACCAAATTTTTCAAATGGATAACCAAATTTATCTTCGATTACTTCATCTTCAATTGGTAATCTTACATAGTTTTTATAAGAACTTATATCACCTAAATGTTCTAAGAAACGAGGATTATTTTCGATACTCTTCTCTTCTAATAATTTTAGATCATTTAATTCGCTAAGTTTGTTTATACCCTTTATTTGACTTAACATTTTATTAAAGATGTAAGCGGTATTTTCAGAGTCGACGTCAGCACCATGGTGTTGACCAACATAAACAGTTATTATTAAAGACTTTTCACCAAATTCATCTTTAAACTTTATTTCAATATCATTACCTGCTGGATGCAAAGCAATATTTTTTTCATAATCAATTAATTCGATATTGTCATTTGGTTCTACTTCTAACTCAATATTTTCAGTTTTAGAAGCTTTATGAATAGTATCCATTGAATAAATATTACGATATTTTTTTACTTGTTCTTCTGTTGATAAATCTATATCATAGTATTCTTCTTTAGTTACTTTAATTACTTCTTCACCATCTATTTTAATACTCTTAAAGCTTTCAGCTATTTCTGGATCAATGATATTTTTTGTTTGAACTACTTCAGGTGCTTCTTCATCTTCATCATCTACTTCACCAGTATCGATACCATAGAATTTACCTAAAGCTTTTAAGCTATGTTTTTTTAAATCTCTATTTATAACTCTTGATAACATTAGAGTATCAATAATTGGATTTTCTAACTTACCTAAATCATATTTATAGTAAGCCATGTCTAACATGTTTTTATCGAAACGAGCGTTATGAGCTACTAAAGGTGTATCTCCTATCCAATCTTTAAAGCGTTTAATAACATTTTCTTCGTTATCAGCATCTTTAACATCTTCATCAGAAATGTCTGTAACTCTTGTTATTTGTTCATCAATATGAACACCTGGATTAATTAATTCATCGAAACGATCTACAACTTCACCATTATGGATTTTTACGCCACCAACTTCAATCATGGAGTCGCCTAAACCTGGATTGAAACCTGTAGTTTCTGTATCGAATACTATAAATGTATTTCCTTCTATTTTTGAATCATTTGGATTAAAGCAAACATTTAAAGTTGATTCACACATTTCTAATTCAGAACCATAACCAGCCTTAAAGAATTGTAAATTGTTTTTTTCTTCTTCGGCTTCGGCAAGCATTTTTTCCATTTCAGCGATACCTTCTTGGTTATCGGATTCTTTAATGGCTTCTAAAGATTTTTGTAAATCTTCAATACGAGCTTGAGCTTTCTTCTTTAAATCTTTATTAAATGATGTTACTTCACCAAATACATGTGGGAATGATTGACAACAATCATGATCAGTTATAGCGATTCCACGATGGCCCCAACTCATTGCTTGTTTAACCAATTTAACTTCATCACAAACGCCATCCATTTGACTCATCATCGTATGAGAATGTAGTTCTACTCTCTTTTCTGGTTCTTCATCTACTCTTTTAAATGATGGAATATCTTTTAATGGTTCATATGAGCGCATGTTAAAGACAAGGTCGTTAGCGAATGTATCATATCTAACTTGACCTTTAAATGTCCACCATGTTCCTTCTTTTAATTCGGAACTCTTACTAGCAAAATCTTCAGCATCTTTAGCAAAACTTTTTACTAAAATACTTGAAGTATTGTCACTTATTTTTAAAGTTATTAAGTATAAGTCACGACCATCTTTGGTTTTTAATTCAGTGAATTCTGTTCCGAAGATATAAGCTTCTAGGTGAACATTGTTTTCTTCTTGATCAATTGAATCAATTGGAACAATTCCTTCTCGAGAATAATTAACTTTCTTTTTTGGAGTCCACCCTTTAGATTTTGGTTCATCTGGTTCAACATAATCTACTTCGATAATACGATTACGATCAGCTTCAATTTCTTCTTGAATCTTTTTTTCATTCTCTTTATTAATAGCTGTAGTTATTTCCATTTCATAGAAGCCTAGTTCTACTAAGCCAGCTACTAAATTATTTATTTCTTTTTTAAGAATATCATATTCTTCACTACGACTATCTAATTCAATGATAATAAAATCATCATCTATATAAATGTTTTTATTTTCTAAGGATACTAATGAAGGTCTTTTGATTATTAATTCACCTAATAAAACTTTAAAGGCATCTAAAATATCTTCATCATCCATGTCATTATATATAAAATTTATTTGACATTTATTTTTGCCTTTAATACCTTTTTTAGCGCACTTTACTAATTCCAAAGTTGCAACTGGGTTGATAGGACGATCACTTTCAATGAAGACTTCAAAAGATTCTTTCTTTTTGTTAAGAACGACTCTAGAGATATGGGCATTAGCAAAGTCATTGTTAATGTCTTCATAATTGATGCTGTTAAAGAATCTTTGCATTTCTTCCATATGATGGTACCTCCTTATATTTTTTCAATACTTGATACAACTATTTGATATTTATCAACACGTTTATTAACTTGTCCTTTAACTCTGACAAGGTCATCTTTTTTTATTTCTGTTAAATATTTATTATATTTTGGGAAGATTGTGAAATCACAATTACCTGTTTCATCACTGCCAGAGACAAATCCCATATCTTCACCATTTTTTGTTTTAATCTTACGGATATTTCCTATTATAACAACACTTGTGACATATTTGTCAAAATAATTTTTAATATCTTTAATTTTCATAATTCCTTCTTGATATTTACTTGCAGGATGATTAGTTACATAATAACCAAAAGTACTAAGTTCTCTACTCATTAATTCGCCTTCACTATATTCATCTACAGCTTCGATATTTGGTTTCATAACTAATGATTCATCCAAATCAGAACATAATACAGCATAATCAAGAGCACTATCTATACTTTCATATAAACTCTTATGATTTATTTTAAAATCACGGAAAGCATCGGCATCTATTAAAGATTCAATTGTTTTACGATTAACACTTTTACCATAAGTACGAGCTACAAAGTTAAAGAAGTCAGTGAATTTACCGTTTTTAATTCTTTCATTAATAATATCATTTACAGCACTACTTCCAACATTATGAATAGCATTTAATGGTAATAATAAAGCAGTATCTTTAATAACATAACTATCTTTACTTACATTTATATTTGGTTTATAAATCATTACACCTTTTTGTTTAGATTCATCGATATACTCTTTAGTTTTTATATCACTACCAATACTCATATTAAGTAAGTTAGCTATAAAATATACTGGATAATTAGCTTTTAAGTAAGCCATTTGATAACCGATTAAAGCGTAAGAAACAGAGTGTGCTTTATTAAATCCATAGTTAGCAAACTTAACTATTAAATCATATACTTCAGTTGCTTTAGATTCACTATAACCATTTTCCATAGCACGTTTAACAAATGTTTCACGTTCTTTTTCCATGACTTCTACTTTTTTCTTGCTCATAGCACGACGAATGTTATCAGCTTCAGCAAATGAATAATTAGCCATTTTAACAAGAACTAGCATAATTTGCTCTTGATAGATCATAATTCCATAAGTATCTTTTAAGATATCTTTTAAAGAATCATCTGGATAAGTAATCTTTTCTTGGCCATGTTTTCTTCTAATAAAGCTATCAATGTTTTGCATTGGTCCTGGTCTAAATAAAGCTACTGCTGCAATTAAATCACTAAAACTATCTGGTTTTAATTTAGATAAGAAATTTTTCATACCAGAAGATTCATATTGGAATATACCTTCTGTATCAACATTCTTAAAGATGTTAATAGTTTCTTTATCATCCAAAGGGATCTCTGCTAAATTTATTACCTTTTTAGTTTCTTTTTCAATTAATTCAATTACATTTTGAATTATAGTTAGATTTCTTAAAGCTAGAAAATCCATTTTCAATAAACCTAATTCTTCTAGGTATTCCATGGTTACACCAGTTAGTAATTCATCACCACTTTTACAAATAGGTATTACAGTATCTAATGGTACTGAAGAAATTACAACACCAGCTGCATGGGTAGAAATATGTCTTTTTAAGCCTTCTAATTTATAACTAATTTGATATAGTTTTTTTATTTTAGGTATTGTATTTATCATTTCAGATATATATTTGTTTTTTAAATTATCTTTTAATGATAAACGAGGGTCTAAAAGATTTGATAGTTTGTCAATTAAGTCTTGTGCTACTTCTAGACATTTACCAACGTCACGAATAACTTGACGAGCACCTAAAGTACCAAAAGTCATAATATTAGCAACGCTATCAATACCATATCTTTCTTTAACATACTTGATAACTTGATCTCTTTTTGTATATTCAAAATCAATATCTATATCAGGCATTGTAATACGTTCAGGATTTAAAAATCTTTCAAATAGCAAATCATATTTGATTGGATCTACATTAGTAATTCCTAAACAATAACTAACTAAAGAACCGGCTGCACTACCCCTACCTGGACCAACTAAGATATTATTCTTTTTAGCAAATTTAACATAATCATAAACAATTAAGAAATAATCAACAAAACCCATTTTATTAATAACATTTAATTCCATTACTAAGCGATCTATGTATTCTTTTGGAACTTTGTTATCTAGTCTTTTTTCTAAACCTTTTTTACATAAAGATGATAAGTATGAATATGAGTTTTTAATCTTCGAATCAAAATGAGGAATATAACGATTATTCTTTGGTATTTCAATGTCTATTAGTTCAGCAAAGGCATTAGTTGTAGATATATCAAAATCATTTATTTCTCTTTCAAAGTAATTATCACTATATTCATTAAAATCTACTTTTTCTCCTGTATCTATTTCTCTTAAGATACTTAAATATTTTATTTCATTAAACTTATAAGCTCGTATTTCACAAATAAAGACAATATTCTCTGTTAGAATACTAGCATTACTTTTTTCATAATCATTGTTATAACCTAAATAAGTATATTCAAAAACGTTGTTTAATTCTTTGTACATAAAATAACTAGCAAATGGTAAAACACAAATAATATTTTCAGAATATTTTTTTAAATCAATTAAGTTTATTTCACCATTTTCTTTAACTGTATTTATTTTTAATAAATTTTGATAACCTTGATAATTTTGGGCATACAAATATAGATGGTTTTCACCAATGTTAATCTTTAAACCAATAAGTGGTTTGATACCATTAGAAAGACATGTATCATAAAAACACATACTACTATATAAATTATCATCAAGGATTCCGCACGCAGTAATATTATGCTTTTTTAAATAAGGGATTAATTCAGGAATTTTAATTAAACTTTTAAGTAAAGAGTAATCAGTTTTGATACCTAAAGGAACATACATAATACTACCACCCTTCTTGTTAATAATTATAACATAAATAACATTTGTTTGGTATTGATATAAATTAAAAAAGTTATACTTCAGTATAACTTTTTCTATTCGTTTGTCATTGATAATTTCTGGTCTTCACCAGGTAGTGTTAAGCCCATTATTTGATTATATAAAGCTCTTCTAGTAGTCAAGAATTCTTCACTTGCATCTTCTGTTTGAGGGAAGATAACATTATGATTTTTTTCAAAATCTTCTGCTTCATCTAATCTTATAATAACATTTTGGGAATAACCTGTCATTCTTCTATAAGCTGCTACTTTAGTTGCACTTAAGTGACCAGCAGCATTTTTTATTAAATGATAAGTGCCTATCCTTGTAGGAATACCCGTGAATTCTTTACCCATACAGAAGAAAGTGTTTTCTAATTCTGGTAGAGGTTCAGATGTTTCGATAATAGCATCTAAAATTGTACCATCATCTTTGCCCTTATAACACACATTTTCTTCATAATAAGTAGATAAGCTTTTATATCTTTGAACCTCAGGATTTTCTTCTAATTCAGCTAATTCAACTTCTGTAATATCTAAGGTATCTCTAATACTTAGTGTTGTTAAATAATGTTCTTTTATTTCATCTTTTCCCACATTAATCCTTCTTTTCACATAATACTACAGGTCCATAACTCTTACAGGTAACGAATTCTACAGATTCTTCACCATCTTTTGAAGTTATTATTGGATCTATTTCATATTCAATTCTTTTACCATCATTATCGATTTCTGTCATTTCTACTCGATAAGAATCTCTATTAAGAGTTTCAATAAAAGTAGTTAGTTTAACAGCACCTTCCCAAGTAAAAAAATTAAAATACATGAAATATATTATCAAGATACATATGGCTAAAGTCAATAGTTTTCTTAATACTTTAAAAATAATTAAAACAACAACAAAGGTAATTAATAATGTTAAAAATAATTCTAGAGTCATTTTATACACCTCTTTATAATTATAACATACTTTTAAAACCCTAGAAAATCAATAAATTAATTGACTTTATGCTAAATATATGATAAAGTCGATTAGTAAGAAATTTTTGTGAGGAGGCGTAAATATGGCTACAAAAGTATCAAATAAGAAACCTTTAACAGGAAATAGAAGAAGCCACGCATTAAATGCAACTAAACATGCTCAAAAACCAAATTTCCAAACTTATACTATAGATGGTGAGACTGTTGTTACAACTGCAAGAGAAGCTAGATCTTTTAGAAAGAATCCTAGAGTTAGAAAATGCGATAAGAAAGATGTAAATGAAGAAGTTTAGTCTTCTTTTTTTATGCAATAAAAAAGGGATTAGTTACTTTTAACAGTAATTAATCCTTTTTCTATTTCCTCTAAAGCTCGTCCAAGTTCTTTTTTATTAACATATTCACTTTGTTTCATTTGAAAATGTTTGTTTTCTAACATTTGTTTACTTCTTCTAGATGCAATATGAACAAGTTTGTACTTTGAATCGACGATGTTCAACAATTTGTCAATTGAAGGATATATCACATTCATCACGCCCTTACAATAATATAATATCTAATTTTACACTTTTTATATAGTCTTTTCACATTTTTTGACAAGGAATTGACAAAAAAAGAAGCTACTCGTCAATTACGGTAGCTTCTACTTTTCCTTCATCATCTATCGATATTTTTATTTTTATACCATTTAAAGAACCTTTACTATTACGAGGATCTGCTATCTTGCCCGCTTTATCACCATGTAAATATCCTTCTTTTACTAAGTCATTAACAGTAATTACCATGTTCTTTTCTTCTTTTAAAGTTTCTGACTTTTCTCCGTATAATACGGCCATTTTCTTAATACCATTCATTCTTGTTTCATAGTATTCTTGTGAATGATCTTTGAAAGCATATGAAGTAGTTGCAAGAGTAATTAAAACTACAAGACCTAGCACACCAATTACTACTAATAATTCTACAATTGTATAACCATTCTTCTTCATATTACCACCATCATCATTATAACATAAAAAAAAGTCTTTTGTTTAGACTTTTTCTATTTCTATTCCTACGACACCATATTTTTCTTGTTCTTCAATTGGATAGTAAGCATCCATGTCTTCTGGATGAGCTTCTTCTTCTGGTAAGTAACCAAGAGTTTCTTTCGTAAAATGTTTATATAGTTCTTTAAAATCTTTAAAGTAATGTAGTTCTTTGACCTTAGTGAATAATGATTCATCAGTAGAACGATTTATAAATTCAATGATGTCACCTTTTTTAAGTTTTCTTCTTTTTTCATCATTTACACGTAATTCAATAGTTTTAACACCAGATTCAATTAATCTATAAGGTCTTTCATTTAAATGACTAACCATGTTTGCTTCCATTATTTATCATCCTTCATTATATTTTTTGCTAGTTCGTATAGTTTTTCCATAGCTTTATCATTGTCATTGTTATCCATGTTTCTTTGCATTTCTCTAATGATTTCTGGATTCTCTGATATTTTTTGCATATATTTGTTAAAAGTATAAGCAGTTCTAAAGCGACGGCCATAACCATTTTTAACAAAATACTTATAGTTTGCTATTTCTTGACCACCTGATGAATTAATCATAATTACAGGACGTTTAAAATATAAACTTTCAGTTGTTTGAGCACCACCTGGTTTAGATACAACGAAATCACAGATTTGTAATAATTCTGGAACGTTGTTAACAAAACCTAAAGTCTTAACATTTTTACATTTATATTCACGAATCCAGCGATCTACTTTTTCTTTTGCTTTTTGGTTTTTACCAGCAACATAGATAAAGTCAATATCTAGATCTCCTTTAATAATATATCTTATATATGGTAAGGAATGAGTTCCACCATTACCGCCACCACCAAAGAATAAACAGATTGGACGCTTACCTTTAAAACCATAATGCTTGATAGCTTTCTCGATTTCAAAGTCATCACTTGTAATTGGATGAATTGGGATACCAAATGGTTTAATTTTTTCTTTAGATATACCCTTTTTTTCTAAATATCTTACTTCGTCTTCATCAGCAACAACAATTGCTTGTTCTCTTTTGTAGCCTTTTAACCATAAAGAATGGGCTTCATAGTCAGTGACAACTGTTATAAGTTTTGTTTTAGTAACACCTGTTCTATTTAATTTATCAATTAAGATACTACCAAAGAAATGAGTAGATATTGTCATATCAGGATTAAAATCCGTAATGATTTTTTTCATTCTTTTATTTTTAAATAATCCTAAGCTTTGTTTACCTGCTATAGCACTATTAAGTTTGTTATCAAATAAGTTATATATTACAGACCAACCAAAAGGAAACTTTAGTAAAAAAAAGTCTGTAACTTTTTGACTAAGACTTCCTAAGATTGGGATTGAGTATTTTAATAGATCAATAGAAAGAATTTCTAACTCAGGGTCTTGTGCCTTGAAATATTTTTCGATATATTCAGCAATTGCACGATGGCCATTACCATACATAGCATAAGTTAATAAGATTCTTTTTTTCATGCCATCAACCTCTTATTAAATTATACTAGATTATAGGCACTTTTTCAAAGAAAAAAGTACCAGATGACTGGTACTAGTGTTGGATATACAGTTGTTCTACGTTATTATTATTGTGTACTTCGTTTAAATACTCACAACGAGCATTTAATACTATTACAGCTAATACTATGATGCTGTAGAACAATAATACTCCTGCCAAGTTTTCTTTCTTTTCTGTTGTCATATCAACACTCCCTTTACCATAATTCTATTCTAATACGAATATATGTTCGTGTCAATATAAAATATAAACATTTGTTTGACTTTTTACACTCTGCATGTTATTATTTAATTGGAGGTAGTCTTATGGATAAGATAACAAGAAGACAAGAAGACGTACTTGATTATATTAAAAGATATATTGTAGAACATGGATATCCACCTGCAACACGTGAGATTGGTGCTGCACTTGGTTTATCTTCCCCTGCTACTGTACATACACATTTAAAAAAGTTAGAAGATGCAGGTTATATAAAGAAAACAAATTCAAAATTTAGAACAATCGAAATATTAGTTGATAATGAATATGATAAAAAACAAGAAGATGTTGTAAAGGTTCCATTACTAGGTCGTGTTGCTTGCGGTAACCCTATTGAAGCAATAAGTGATCCTAATGATTGGTTTACACTACCAGCAACATTGATTCCTGAAAAAGAAGAAATATTTACTTTAAAATGTACTGGTGAATCAATGATAAATGTTGGTATATATGATGGAGATATTGTTATTGTTCAAAAGCAAAATGTAGCTCGTAATGGTGATATTGTTGTAGCAATGACTGAAGATAATGATGTTACATTAAAAACTTTCTATAAAGAAAATAATCATATTAGATTACAACCTGAAAATGATACAATGGATCCTATTATATTAGATAATTGTTATATTTTAGGAAAAGCTATTGGATTATATAGAAGTCTATAATAAAAGATACTTACAAATGTAAGTATCTTTTTTTAGAAGAATAATTTATAAATCATTACGCCTAAGAAGACTAATAAGCAAATGAATCCGTTGATTCGATCACTTTTTTCTGATTTACTTTTAATTCCTAAAGCCATTACAGTGAAGAAACCACCGATTAAGCCACCAATATGACAGAAATTATCAATTCCTGGAATTGTAAAACCAATTATTAAGTTTAAAACGATAATTGGGATTATTTCGTTTTTAAGAACATTACCTAAATATAAACGATAATGATAACCGAAATAAGCCATGGCACCTAATAAACCAAAGATAGCACCAGATGCACCTACGGAAGCTGAATGTGATGCTATACAAGATAACATTCCTCCACAAATACCACTTATCAAATATATAGTTAAGTATTTAAATCTTCCTAAATAAGTTTCTAGTTGAGTTCCTATTATATATAGCGAATACATATTTACCATTAAATGTAATAATGATCCATGTAGAAACATGTAAGAAACTAAACGCCATACTTCATGATAATCTTGAACAAGTGTAGCATTATTAGCTCCAAGGATTAAAAGGTTTCTTGTTTCAAATGCGAATAAACCAGATAAACCATTAAATGCTAATTCAATAATAAAACCAACTATACATAAGAACATTATTATTGGTGTAATAATGATTTTTTTTGGTTTAAATGTATCTTCATATGTTTTATTTTCTTTATTTGTTTTTTCATTAATATCTTTAGTTACATTAATGATTAATTCTACCCCATCAGTACTCTTTAATATCTTGTTATTAATATCTGGAAATGCTTCTAAGATATTTTCATCTTTGATATTAGTATCATAACTTTGGATAGTAGCATTAGTAATATTTTTTCTTGTATCTTCTTCAGTTAATTTTAAATCTTCATTTAACTCTAAAAGAATATTTAATACATCAACACGGAATGATAAAGTTTTCTTTTTTATTTGTCTTGTAATACTTTCAGCTTTATAGTAATCATAATCTAATTGTTCACGATTAAAGATACTATTTGAATTGATTCTAATAATACGATATGGTCCTTTAGTGTTCTCTAACCATATTTCATCTTTAACACCATTGACAACAATTGGATTATAGTTTTGTTCAGTTATAAAGTAATGAACTAGTTTCATGATTAGTTCATCTTTTTTGTTCATAACTATTGTACTCAAGAAGCATTCCTCCTTCGCTTTTTATTATATTTTTTTTATTTAATTTGTCAATTTTATAGTTCTTCTAAAGTATTTAGAAAATCATTAAATTCTTTTGGTAAAGGACATTCAAAATGTAATTCTATCCCTGTTGTCGGATGAATCATGTCAATTTTTGCAGAATGCAAGAATTGACCAAACTCTGTAGCTTTTTTAGTATTGTATACAGGATCATTATAAATTGGATAACCAATATAGTTCATATGTACTCTAATTTGATGAGTTCTACCTGTTTCTAGAACTAAACTTACTAAAGTATATCCTTTATATCTTTTTAATACTTTTAAGTGTGTAACTGCTTCTTTTGAATTTGTAGCCGTTACAGCCATTTTTTTACGATCTTTAGGATCTCTTCCGATTGGAGCATCTATAGTAGCTGTAGCATGTGGAAAGTTACCACATATTAAAGCTATGTATTCTCTTTTTATTTTGTCATGATTTTTAAAATAATCAGATAAGATATTATGTGTTTTATTGTTCTTAGCTATTACTAATAAACCAGATGTGTCTTTATCAATACGGTGAACAATACCAGGTCTTTCTTCACCATTTAAATCACTTAGTTCACCAGTATAAAACATTAAACCATTTACTAATGTATTATCTTTATTACCTGAACCAGGGTGAACAACAAGACCACTAGGTTTATTAATTACTAAGATATCTTCATCTTCATAAACAATATCAAGAGGCATTTCAACTGGTGTAATATCAGTTTCTTCAACAAAGCCATCTTTTATTTCGATACAATCATTTTCTTTAACTAAGTAAGAAGGTTTTACTGTTTCGCCATTAACTTTAATAAAATCACTATTAATCATTTTACTTATTAAGGCGCGAGAATAATCAGTTTCTTCAGCTAAATACTTATCAATTCTTACTTGGCTTTTTTTTGCTGTTATCTTCACTAGTATCCTCCCCTTTTATAATTGCATATATTAATAATAGAACACCTATAACGATAGCTATATCACCAATATTAAATACTGGGAAGTCATATTTAAAGATAAGGAAATCTAAAAAATCTGTAACACTTCCACTAATTAAACGATCTAATAAATTACCACTTAAACCACCTAATAAAAGACCAAAAGCAATATTATTTCTTGTATTAGGTTTGATGCAATACATAAAACGATATAGAACAATTAACGCTACTATTGTAATTATGACGATTAATGCACGATGAGATGAAAGTAAACTCCAAGCTACTCCATCATTGTGATATAGTGTTAAATAAAAAAAATTAGGTATAATAACTAATTGTTTAGTTAAGGTATTATTAACTATTATTTTTGATAGTTGATCAACTATTAAAACGATAGTTGCAATTATTAATGTTTTCTTCTGCATAGGTTTGCACCTCTTAAAAATTATATCATAAAAAAAGTAAATCTTATAGATTTACTTTAATAGATTACGCCACCCCATTCAACTGCTGTAAAGCCAGTTCTTTCGAATGTTGGTAAGATTTGTTCTTTGATATTAACTTTATTATCTACCTTTTTAACATGAATTCTAACACGTAATAAACTATCTGGTGTTGGAGTTATATTTAAAGCATTAGCTTTTTGTAGTGAATCAGTTAATTCAAAGTATACTAGGTTTTCACCATTCTTTTCTAAAATTGGTAACCAATACATAATAAATTCATTTTGTTCTCTAGGTGTTAAACCAATAATAGTTAGTTTATCTTCTAAGAATTCAATAGCATTATCTTTTGTTACATAGAATCCTTCATTAAAATCCACTTTACTAGATGTTTCTTCTTCCCAATATAAAGCATAATAAGATTTATTATTTAATAGTAAATCACCAGTTTGTTTAGCAGTTACATGCCAGCCATTATTATATTTAGGATATGTTGTTGTAAGTAGTTCTGGATAAGCAAACGTTACATCAACATCAGTATCTTTTTCAGGGTATAAATATAATACTGGTTTGTAAGCTACATCGGGATCACATTCTGTACCTGCTTTATAGTCGAATTTTAAAATAGTTCTATTAAAAACTTCTTCTTTTGGAATTGGAATTATAAATAGTTCTTGTTCTAGAGCACATACACCACAATTAACTACTACTCTAGTATTAATAAGTAATGTATCCTCTACTACCATATATTTTCTTGGTGTAACTTGTTCACTACAACTATCAACTTCTACAACTAGCATTACATATTGATAAGCATCGTCATAACCTTTATTATTTTCATCTTCATATATTTCTATATTGTAAGAATTTAAGAACTCATCATATTCTTCTTTTGTTTTTACTACTGATAATATTGAATAATTTGCATCATTCAATTCTAATTCTTGGTTATATTTTAAATATTCAAGTTTGAAAGATTCGATATCTTTATAATTAGGATCATCTAAATCTGGATCTGGTTCTGGATCTATAGGATCTTCTTTCTCTTTCTTTTTTTCTTCCTTATATTCTGGTTCTGAATAGGTATTATAACCAATATATAAGCCAATACCACCTGAAATTAAAATTACTATTATTATAATTAGAAAGATTTTTAATTTCATACTATCATACTCTTTTCTACTATAATTATATAATACTTATTAAGTGGTTTAAAGCAAAATAAAAATAAGACATGTAAATAAAAAGAATAAGTTATAAAACTTATTCATATTTATTTTCACTAAACTCTTCAAAGATATCCATTAGATATTCACGACGAGCAATTTTTTCTAACCAATTTTCTGGTATTGATTCGTAACCGAATAAGATACCTGCAATTCCACCAGTTAATGCTGCGATAGTATCTGTGTCTCCACCAAGGTTTATAGCACCAATAACAGCTTCTTTATAATTCTCTGATTTTAATAATAACCAGATACAAGCTTCTAGGGAATCTACTATGTAACCAGATGATTTAATATCATTTAAATCAAAACGAGATATATCATCTTTAATTAATCTTTCATATTGTTTTTGAGTTTCTTCACTAAACATTGTGTAATCAACACATCTTACCATATTATATGCTGATAATTTATCTTTACCGTTTAGTAAAAACATTGCAAATCTTGTATAGATGTAGCAACCCATGATACTTATTTCATGAGCGTGTGTAATGGATGAAACTTTACTTACTAAATCTAATACTTCGAATTCTTTTAATCTTTTTTCAACAGCATAATATGCAATTGGAAGAATTCTCATTAGGGATCCATTACCATTAGAATTTATATCTGATAGACCACATTCAGTTGGTCTTTCTCTTTGTTCATCATATTTTTCGATAGCTGCTCGGCAAGTATTACCGATATCGAAAACTTCTTTATCTGGTGTATAATCTGCATGTCGATACCAAGAAACGAATTTAAGTGCTATGTCATCTAAATCAACTGCACATTTTTCGTTAATGGAATCGATAGTAGCAATCATCATTGAAGTATCATCACTCCATGTTCCTTCAGGAACATTGTGAGTGCCATTACCTAACATTTTAGTAACAGGTTTCTTTAGTAATTCTTCTCTAGTTTTAAACTCTAGAGGAACTCCCATGGCATCGCCAACGACGAAACCCATTAGGCCATCAATATATTTCAACCTCATGATATCACCCCGCCTATATAGACATTATACTATATTTTGTCCATTAATTACACTATTTTTTCTTGTAATATGCTATAGTTGTCGAGATTAATTAGATATAATTTACGGTTTTTATACAATAAACAGGTATGTTCTGTTCCATGACGAGGGAAACCAACACTTCCTGGATTAAAATGTTTACCTTCTAGATTATAGACATGAGTGTGACCAATGAAAGCATAATTATTCTCTAATAAGTAGTCATATTTAGATAACAAGTGACCATGTGTAATAATATAATCGATTCCATCAATATTCATTTTTAAATATTCAGTTGATGGATCAAATAGCAATAATTCATTATCACTGAAAGATTCTCCGTTACCTTTAACACAAGTTATGATTTTAGCATACTTGTTTAATAAAGCAGCTACTTCGGATGTTTCTTCGGGATTGTAGTAATGATAATTATTTAATAAATCACCCAAAAGAATTAGACCATCTAAGTCATCTTTTTCATAATTAATAAATTGATCTAATTTTTGCATGTATTCTAAATTGCCATGAATATCACCTGCAATTATGTATTTCATGTTAATCACCATAATTATTATAGCATAAGAAAAATCTATGAGTTATTCATAGATTTTTATTCATGCCAAGCGATTAATACTTCTTCAGGTATTAAAGAAGCATCGAAACGATAATGACCTGTTATTTCATCTTTTAGTAAATAGTCTTCTTCTCTTTTTGTTTGACCGCTATTATGAATTACATAAGGTATACCTTTTTTATTGCGACGATCTGAGATGATACCAATATGTTTATTGTTTCTAAATATTACAATATCACCAGGTTGCCATTCTTCTATTTTGGAAGGATCTAAGGTAAGACTTATAGAATATTTATTAAAGAAGACTTTAAGATTGTGTACTCTTCTAAAATCAATATTAATATCTGGTTTACCAACATCTTTATAATCTTCTGGATATAGTAAGATATCTTGATTAACCATATCTCTTAGAGAATAACCAGCATTTTTAAAAGCACGCCAGATTACATCAGTACATACTCCTTCGTTATCTGGAGGGTAGCCACCTTCATAATAGCTACTAACATATTTTGGATGATTTTCTGCATCTTGACGAGCACCTAAGACGAAATCAGAATAATCATCTAAAGCATCATTATCATAATCCTTTGAACTATAAATTGTTTTAATATGAAAATCACTTGCTGTATAGTACTCTTTACTAACAAAATTGAAATGACTCATTGAATACATTACAACTACAGTAAAGATGATTATTAAAACAATTAGAATAAAGATTTTTACTATATATTTATTTTTTGAATTGACATCATTCATTATTTAACTAATTCCTTTATTAAATTATTTTTATTATCTTCTACTTCTTTTATTTTTTCTTCGATAGCTTTTTTAGTTTCTGGGTCTTGATTATTCATGTATTGACGTACTAATTTAGATAGTTCAGTAATAGCATTATTTTTCTTCATCATACCTACTTTATTTAAATATTCAGTGTAATATAATAGCTTATCTACTACTTCAGAATTAGCAAATGGTTTGTTGTAATTATTAAATATATAAGTTAAAGCCTTATCAATTTTATCTTCTGCTACAAAACCTGCAGTACGAGCTTCCTTTGAGACTTTTGCTTCAATTTCAGTTAGATTTGTGTTTGATACTACTTTAGTATAATAAGTGTTTACAAAAGTATTTATATCATTATTCTTTTTAATTTCACTAAGTAAATCTTTGATTTTTGTTAAATCTTTTTTATTAAATTTTTGTAGGTAATCTTTTGTTAAAGTACCTAACTTACAAACATTATTATTTCTTAAAGATGAATTTCTATCACATAGGGTATTTAATATTAAAACATTTTTATAAAAAGTTTTATAATTATCACTATTTTTCTTAATTGATTCAACGTTTTTATCAATATATTCAATGATATTATTTATTTCTTTAATATTTATATTCTCAATATTTTTTAATTCTGCATTAACTTCTTTAGCAGCTGCATCCTCTATTTTTTTTATTTTATTTCCACAACCTGCTAAGAATAATAATAGAACTATTATTAGTAGTAATTTCTTTTTCATAATAACTCTTCTTTCTAAATTAATAATATAATATTATTCAAAAAAAAGAAAGACTTAGTCTTTCTTTAAATTATTGATAATCAGTTTATATACTTCAAATACAACGATTATTATAAGTGATAATAATAGCAACTTAGCAATTATAGTTATTGATAATGGAACTACGTTTAAGAATTTAGCTGTAATTGGAATTCCTGCCATTACAACTTGTAAAAGAATAGAACCAATTATTGTAATAAAGATTAATGGATTAGTATGAAGTGGTGTTTTGAAAATAGATTTCTTTTCACTACGACAATTTAAGACATTAATATTTTGAATTAAGACCATTAACATTAAGATAATTGATCTAGCTTTTACGATTTCTACTCCACTATCCATTAAGTATTTCCATGTACCAAAGACGATTGCTGTAATTGTAATTCCAATAATAATTATTTCTGTTATTAAATCTTTAGAGAATAAAGATTCTTTTGTACTACGAGGTTTCTGTTTCATAATACTATCTTCGGTTCTTTCAAATGATAAAGCTATATCTTGAAGTCCATCAGTAACAATATTTAACCATAGTAATTGAATAGCTATTAAAGGAATATTATAACCAAAAGCGATAGCTAGAACAAAGAAAGCTACTTCTGATAAACCACAACCTAATAGGAAGATAGTTATCTTACGGATATTACTGTAAGCAGTACGTCCTTCTTTGATACCTTCGACGATTGAAGTAAAATTATCATCAGTAATAATCATAGAAGCTGTTTCTTTAGCTACATCAGTTCCACTACCCATAGCAATACCAATGTTAGCTGATTTGATAGCAGGTGCATCATTAACACCATCGCCTGTTACAGCAACGAATTCCCCTTGTCTTTTTAAGGATTCTACGATATCTAATTTATCCATAGGTGTTACTCTTGAGAAGACTTTAATACGACTTACAAATTCATCAAATTCTTTTTCACCTAAGCCACGATATTTTTCTACATCTTTATAAGTTGCTACTTCACTATCATCTGTACATAGTTCTAATTCTTTACCAATAGCTCCAGCAGTTAATGGATGATCACCAGTTACCATTATGACCTTAATTCCGGCTGTCTGACACTCTTTTATAGATTTTTTGACTTCTTCCCTTATCGGATCAATAAACGCTACTAGACCGATAAAAGTAAGGTTTTTGATGTCTTCTTTTGTAGTACCTTTAACTTCGCCATCAGCAATAGCAATAACACGATAACCTTTACTCGTTAAATCAATGTTTTGTTCTTTATATAATTCTTTTTCTTCTGAGAAACCCATTACTTTTTCTAAAGAACCTTTAACTGTACAATATGTTTTACCTTTCTTTTCGTAGAAGACAGCTGAATATTGGTTTTCAGATTCATATGGAATTTCTTCTATTAATGTTACACTTTTTTCAACTTTTAATTTTTTTGCTAAACTTAAGAAAGCAATATCAACAGAGTCCCCAAAGAATTGCCATCCTTCTTTACTCTTTTCTAGGTGTGCTTCATTATTGATGTAACCTAAAACAGCAATCTCTTTAGCTTTCTCAATATCAGCATCATCAACAGGTGTTACTTTACCATCATCATTATATCCACTACCAGTAATTGTATATCTAGAACCATCTTTTAATAAGATCTCTTTAGCTGTTTGTTCATTAACAGTTAAAGTACCTGTTTTATCGGAGGCAATAACTGTACAACTGCCTAATGATTCAACTGAGTTTAATTTTTTAACAATAACATTTTTCTTTGCCATTCTTTTAGAAGCAATAGTTAGAGCCATTGTTAAAGCAAGGGCTAAACCTTCTGGCATTGCCGATACAGAAAGAGCGATAACATTTAAGAAGATTTCATTAAACGGGAAACTCTTTGTGTATAAAACAATAGTTATTATTAAAGCAATAATAATAATTAAGGAACTTATTTGTTTAGAAAATTTTTCCATACGTATTGTAAGTGGAGATTTCTCTTCTTTAGTTGAAGTTACTTTTTCAGCTATCTTACCTATTTCAGTAGAAATACCAGTTGCTACAACTATTGCTGTAGCACGACCAGTTATAACAGAAGTACCAGCATAAATCATGTTCTTTCTTTCAGCTAGGTTGATATTTTCAGGTAGTTTGTTAGGATTCTTATGAACGCCTAAACTTTCGCCTGTTAAAGCAGATTCATCAACTAGGAAATTGTGGCAATCGATAATTCTGGCATCAGCACTAATCTTTGTACCACTTTCTAGAGTGATAATATCACCTACTACTAAATTACTTGAATCAATTTCTAGTGCTTCACCATCTCTAATTACGTGAGCCATTACTTTAATCATACTAAGTAAACTTTCAGCATCTTTACGTGCTTGATACTCTTCAATAGTACCAATTATTACATCAACTAAAATAATAATTGATAAAGTGATAGCATCAACTGTTTCACCTATTACTAAAGACAAAATAACTGTAATGATTAAAATAATTTCCATTGGGTCTTGAAAACCACTTAGAAAGATTTTTAATAAACTATCTTTTTTTTGTTTTGGTAGTTCATTTAAACCATTAGCAGCCAATCTTTTACCAGCTTCAACAGATGATAAACCTTTAGTACTACTTTCAAATTCTTTAATTACTTCTTCTTTTGTTTGTGAATGATATTTATTTTTCATTTTTACTCCTTAAAAAAAGACTTGTTATAGTCTTTGTTTATAACAAGTCATATTATACCATATTTTAGGTGATTTTTCTAGATGATTGTTAATATTATTTCGATAATAATACCAGTAATAACGCCTAAAATATATAAAGTTGATACAATAAATAAATTTTCTTTCAAGTTTTTATTTGATTTGAATAAAACGATTAAGGAAATACCGCTACCTGTTAGTAAGCCTGCTACTAAAGAAGCAAAACTAAAGGCACCTTTTAGATATAATTCAGTAATCATAACACTTGCGCCACAATTTGGAATTAAACCGATTAAACTAGAAACAAATGGAGCAAAGATACTATCTTTCATAAATATTTTTGCTAATAATGGTTCACCAAAGTAATGGAATAAAGTATTTAAAATGAAAGTTATAACAAAGATGAAAGCAAGTGTTTTTAAAGTATGTGTTATTGTTGAATTAAGGATTCCATCTTCTTCACAATGACAATGATCATTTTCACATAGTTCATGTATTTGAATCTTTTGTTTTTTATTTTTGTTAAAGAAATAATCAATAATAAAACCATAAATAATACCAACTATATATTTTATGATTAATACTTTAGCTATTAAACTGAATGGAGCTTTATTGGCAATCAAAACTGGTAACATCTCATCACTTGTTGATAGATAAACAGCAAACAAAGTTCCTAAGGAAATAATTCTAGTTATGTAAAGATTCGTCGCTACAACACCAAAGCCACATTGAGGAACTATTCCTAAAGTACTACCTATTACAGGGCCAAATTTACCAGATTTTTTAATTATATTCTCACTTTTTTTAGTTAATTTACGTTCTAAGAATTCAATTATTAAAAAGGTAAGAAATAAAAACGGTAATAGTTTTAAACTATCAATAGCTGTATCTAATAAAATATCTTTCATATACATCGCCTTTTTTTCTATTTAGTTTTATATCATGAATATATTATAACTGTCAAACAAAAAGTAAGAAGTCTCTTACTTTCGATTCCAACGATTATTATACATATTATTTAAGTAATCCACACCATAGTGATTATCTAAAAATTCTTCAAATTGGTTAGCTGGTGGAATACTCTTCTCTGATTCTTTTGCACGATGAACTGCGCAGAAAGTAAGAGCAAAATCGAGAATTAAAAATACTGTTAAAAATTTAATAAAGAAATTACCAATTTTATGATTGGTTTTTTCTATTGCACCTATAACTAGCGGATAAACTATTTTAATCCAAAAAATACCAAGTGCTCCCCAAAAGATTGAATATATTAAGCAGATACGTCCATTAATGTGCATAAATTTAGTACTATAATTCCATGGAATGAAACCTAATGTATGTTCCATGAAAAAACTAGTAACATATTCGATAACTGAACCTGCTAAAAATGAAGAAGCAAAAATTTTTACGTAGTCATCTTTTTTTATTTTATATAGAGCTAGTGTAAGTAAGATAGACCCAATACCATAAATGGTATTAAAAGGACCTATTACAACAGCTGAGTGATTAATAAACATATGTCTTTTAAAATAAGACCAAATTACTTCTACTACCCAACCGAATACACAGCCGAATATAAACAAATAAAAGATATCGTATAATTCTAATTTGTCTTTTTTCATAGTATTCCTCAATCTCATTTATAATTATACCTTGTTGTAATTATTTACGCAAATTTATTCAAAAAATAAAGACTAGTTTTTAGTCTTTATTTATTCAAATTCACAAATATAGGCATTGCCGCCTGCAACAGTACTTGTGCCAAAGTCTCCATCGTTCCATGTATATTTATTTTTCCAATAGAACATGCCATAGTGTTCGACGTTATTCTCGTGGTTTGGTTCTCCTTCTGCCCAATTAGTATAATCTAGTTTTTCACCATTTACCCACTTCCAAGTATCATCTTCGATATCTGTTAAGCCAAAGTATGCACTTTCATAACCTTGACCACGCATGAAATTATAAACATATGTATTTTCTTCTTCACTTGTTATTGTAGCTAAATAACCGCCTTTATCTTTACAGCTTTTCTTGGCTGCTTCAAAACCATTATTACTTTCAAATATTTTATAAGTGTGTAAATCGGCTTTATTATCTTTTTTTGGTATTTCTGTTTTAGTAGTTACTTTATGTTTCTTTACGACGTTTTTGTCAGACCATCTGTCTTCATCATATCTTTTTATTGTAATGAATTTTTCTAGATCAGGGATACCAACATCATCGAATGACTTCTTTATTTTTTCTACTGTTTCAGAATCAAATCTTGATTCAGCAACTCTGATAACAGCATATCTTACATTATAGTAATGACAATCAGTTCCTTTTAGTAAAAACATTGCATCAAACCAAAGATCAGTATATTCGTCAAGAGTTAAATACTTACTTGTATCATACGCCACTCTACTTATGATAACACTATAATAGTGTTCTTCTCGTTTGTTTTCACTATATCCTTTGTCTAAAAATTCATTATAATCTATTGTAGAATTTTTAATATCTCTTCTATTTTGGGTTCCATCAAGGTTATCATCACCTTTATAGTAAGCTTCTAAAGCCATAGCCATTACATCGGCATAACCTTCATTTATAGAAGAAGCTTCAACATTTTCTTTGGATGGTTCACCTAAATCTTTTACATTATGAGTAAATATACCGTGTGTATATTCATGTGCAGTTGTTTCTATATTTGGCTTTCTTTCTGCACCAAAAACTATTTTATTTTCTGAAAAAAAGGCATTATCAGTCATATCATATGTTTCTTTTTCGCCAGTTTCTTCATCTATAAATGTTAATATACGTGCTTGATCAAAAACATCAACATTTTCAACACCATTGCCAAATCCCTTGATATTGTAATTATTATAATAGAAATCATAAACCCACATTACATTTTCAAAATGATCAATTGAATCATCCAATTCTTTATTTTGTGCATCTTCTAAAGATTTCCAGGTATATAATTCATCTGTTTCAGAATCGATTACTCTACTCATAGTTAGGTTTCTTTTTTTATCAACCATTTCATAGTAATCACTTTTTACTTTATATTTATTTATTCTTTCTTCTGTTAAATCTGAAGTGTTATATGAATTGTATGGTTTTAAGATTTTACCATTCTTGGCATCTTCTATTACAACGATATTTTGCATATTAATTTTTATATTGTAATAATAAACAACTAGGTTTTTATTATCAAAAGGATATATATATAAATTTTCTTTTTCTAAACTATATTCATCAATATTCTTTTCTTTTAAGTAGTCATTTAATTTTTGCTTTGCTTCTTTTTTAGAAAGTATATTTTCAGTATCAATATCATCTTTAACATCTTTTAAATTATTAATTACACCATGAACTGTTCCTTCTTTATCGGTATAAACTTGTAAATAACTATCGAATACTTGAACATTATTTTTTGTTTGATAAAAAGAATAAATATTTATTGAAGAACCACCATCATAAATAGTATCTTCTTTTAATTCATCTAAATCTTTTATATTTATTTCTTCTTTTATGTTTTCTAAAGATTTTTTAGCACTAGCAAGATTAGTTACTTTCTCATCAGTGTATGTTCCTTCAATAATATGAGTACTATTATCATTTATTTCTTGTATTTGTTCTTGTTGTTTGTTAGGGCTTTTTTTATTTAATAGCAATACAGCCACGACAGCTGCTACGGCAATAATTATTACCATAACGACTATTATAATTATTGTTTTCTTTTTCATATGTATTCTTCTTTCTTTTCTAAATTATTATAACACTTAAAAAGACTAATAATTAGTCTTTTTTATTCATCAATTCTCTTTTACGAGCATCTATTAGTTTAAAGATTTCGTCATAATCAATCGTCTCATAAGAAATATTAACTTTAACTTTTTTACTCTTTTTTTGTTCTTCGATAAGTAGACGTCTTAAACTATCTAATTCGTTTATACTAGTTGATTCATTAATTCTCTTTTTTAATGGTTCTACTACTAACTTGTTATCAAAATGATAAGCAAGTGTAGAATTAGATAAAATATAACCACTCTTATTATTTAGATATTTTTTAATAATTTTAGAGTATAAACGTACATTATTATTCTTTAAATATTTATCAATATTGTTATTTAGTTTAGTTAATTCATTATTCGCAATGTATTCACGATCGATAACAATAATAGATAAACCATTCGGATGATTTTTATTAGTAAAGTCATGACTTATCTTAGCTATTATTTCTAAGTAGCTATGTTTTATTTCACTATTGCCATCATATAATTGGTTTTTATATACAATGATATTATCTGGTAATAGATAAGGATTACTTGTTTTATACTTAAGTCTTTGTTCATATTTATTTATACAAACACTATTATGAGATTCACGTGTATTATTAATAATACTACGAGGACACATGTATAAATCGTTATTACCATTATATTTATATGGTGCCATATGCATAATAGAATTCTTGTCAACAGTATTAAAACCAAATAAGATTTCTAATTTAGATGTTGAAGATAAATTATCATTAGATATAAGACTTGTATCAATATAATCGCCTTCTTTAGAAGAAAGGTAATTGCTCCACTCTTCTAAGTAATCAGCTGTTTGATAAGCATCTATACCAAAGTGTGATACTAAATAAGTAAATTTATCTTTGGCATTATAGATTTTTATTTTTTGTCCATTGATTATTTCCTCAACATATTTCAAATTATTAGCACTTGTATTTATTTCATAGTTAACAATGTTAGCATAGCACTCTTTAATTAAACGATCTTTTTTGAATAAATCTACTATAGTATAGATTTCTTCTTTAGAAGAATATTCACCAAGATTTATTATCTTATCTAGTTTTTGAATAAACATTAAATCCTTATTCTTATAGATATCAATACCATTTAAATTATATTTTGCTACAGCAAATTTAGCTTCTTCTAAAGATATTTTAAAGAATCTTAGTAAGTAGTTATTAGTATATGATTTTTGATCACTATTAGCTAATACTTTAGTGTAATATTCTTCATATGTTTTTTCAAACTTCTTAAGTTCTTCAAAACTTTCCGGAATTAATTCTTTATCTATCTTTCTTATATGAGCATTTAGGTAATTATATTTTGGAATTAAGAATAATAAATAATTAATGATCTTATTATATTCTTTAATAGTTAAAGAATCGATATTAACACCTTTTAAGATTTTTTCGAAATTACCTATCTTACTACGATTTTTCCCACTTAATGATTCTTCTAAAAGAGTTAAGACATCTTTTAAACAATCCGGATCAATTTCACTAACTAAGTTAGTCATTGTAAGAATAAATTTATAATTTATAGGTAGATAATTTTTAATATTTATAAATAATCTTTGTAATTCTCTATCTCTAGTAATATATTCTAGAACATTAAATTTAATACTAATTGTATCTTCATTTAGAAAATCAAAATCTATTGTATTATATAAATAACTGTTCTTCTCTAGTAAATTTTTATATGTTTTTAAAACGCGATCTTTAAATATAACTTTTAAGATATATTCGTTACTACACATATATTTCTTTTCATTAATAGATAAATTATTAATGATAGATACCAATGTTTCACGAGGTATAAAATTCATATTATCAGGTGTTATTACGTATGGTAATAAACTAGGATTCTTTAGAATAGATTTTTTTATTGCTTCATTATTTTTTGAAGATTTAATAATCTTTTCTAAACAGTTTTTATCTTTTAGAATCTTTATAGAATCTTGAATATTTAAATTCAATATTAAATCACATAATTTTTCGGCTGACAAACGATTGATTTCTTGTTCATTCTCTAATAAATATTCAGTAGTATATTTATCAATAATATAGTATTTATTAGAAGCAAAAATTACTTTTTCTCTAATAGCTTTATTATTATATATTTCCTTTTTATATTTATCATCTAAGGTATTGATTGTTACACATAAAGCTTCTATATTATCAATATTACTATCTTTAGTAATTAGATTAATTCTTTCAGGATTAGTTAATTTATATAAACAATTTAAATAATCTTTTATAGTTTCATGATTAACTGATTCAAGTACTTTAGAACATAGTTCTTTATCTTTTAGAATACCTTGACGAGCTATATCAATATTAGATGATAATAAAGATATAAGGATTCTACCATTTAATCGATCTAAATCTTCTTTAATTAATTTTTTATAATAATTAGTTGGAAGATTGTTAATGATATTTAAGATACTATCTATTTTCAAATCATTTTCTTGAGTAATATATTCAATCAATTCATCATATAATTTAGGTTTGTTATGAAAAGAATTGCTTATTAATTCTGCTTTACTATTAATAAAGAAATTTAAATTATCTTTATTTTTAAAGATATCTTTAGAAGATAAGATTTCTTCTTGAAGATTTAATGGTAAATACTTATAGTATTTAACGTCATTAATTTCTAGAATTTGATTTTTAATCTTTTTATTATCACAAATAATATTTATTTGTTTTTCTGATAAAGATTTAATTAAATATAAAATAACTGGTTCTTTAACATAATCAAAATACTCATCTTGAATTAAATTTTTTAATTCAAAATTAGTAATGCTATTAAAGATATTATGTGTTGTATATAAAGTATCCTTATTTATTCTATTTAAGTATAAGAATATTAAGTCTTTTGTTCTATATAATTTAGCTTTATCTTCAAAACCTTCAATAAATTCTTCAATAGTATTTAAAGGCATTAGTTTGATGGTTTCAGGATCTTCTAAGATTTGTTCACCAGTAGCTTTATCTAAGCAATCGAAACGTAGATTTTTATTAATAAATCTATTTTTAATTAAAGTGTTTCGCCAAGCATATTTAACTTCATCTTTAGATAATAAACTTGCTAATTTAACAATATCATTTGAATTAACTGCTTTTTTAAATTTATTAGTATCAATTAAGCTCTTTCTTGGTGTTGTTAAATGTTCAGTCCATTCAAACATGTTAAAGATATTAATATTATTATTTTCAAGTATATTTATGAATTCTTTATTATTTATTATTTTATTTAAACAATTCTTTTCGCTTCTTAGTGAACTTTCAACAAAGTATCTGATGATATTTGTTTCTTCAAAATGAGAAAGAGAAAATTTATCTTCTTTAATACGTCTATTTAAAATAGAAAAAGCAATGCTAGAATTATCATTGTTACTTTCTAAAAGATTTAGTAATACTTTATCATCAAAATGATTTAAGATTGTAGTACTAAATACATAGTTAAAATCAAATGATAAATGTAAGATGATAGTTGTTTCGTAATCAGCTAAAAAAGAATATATTGTTTTAAGACTTCCGTCTTCATTAAATATATCTGTATCAATAATGTTATTAGCTATAAATTTTAAATAATTAGCTAGGATATTTTTAGATATTTCTTTTTCTTTTACTTTTTTTTCTAGTTCTTGAGCTACGTCTTCTAGAGTACTGTAATTTTTGTTAATAATAAGATCTAAAAGTAGTTTTTTATCTTGGTTGTTATTTGATAAACTACTGATTACTCTCTCTTTTTCCCTCTTCATTCTAACATTCTCCTATTCTTGAATATTATATCATGAATATAAACTTAAAAAAAGTAGAAAGATAACTTTCTACTCTTTATTATTTAATGCTAACTCAGCTAGTTTAATTGCATCTTCTAAGGTGTCAGTTGCACCGATAAATCCTTCTGTATGAACGAATCTTGCTGTAGGTATATGAGTAATGTTAGCAAGTTCTTCATCGTGAAGACCTAGTAATTCTTTTGGAAATTTTATTAGTAATTCTTTAGAATCTTTACTGATAGTTTTTGGTTTAACATTATAGCCTTCTCGATTAGAAGGAAATACAATTATTTTAATATGTTCTGCCTCTGGTATATTCTTATCAAATAATGCTTCATGATATGGCATGTATTCATCTAAGATTAGGATTTCACCAGTTGTACTTTTGATTTTTTCTACTACTTTCTTTTTAGCATTTATCTTAGCTTGCTCTTTTACGATTAAACGATCAAAAATGGTTTCAGCAATAATAACAGCTTGGATGAATTGTTCATCGTTATCAACCTTTTCATCCCAACCACGATTAAATAAATCAATAATGGCATCTAAATCTAGTAGTGAATAATCAGCAGTTATTTTAGGAAAGTTACCATTATCGATACCATCTATTTGCATTACTAATCTTTCATCAATAGCTGTCCACATTTCATCTACATCTGTAGTAATTTTAGTTAAGTATTCTTTGCCGAAACGTTTCCATAAAAGACCAAATGAAGAATATTTGATTTTGGGGTTACGCATTAAGGCATCAGGTCCGTGGTGATCAAATTCACCAAAACCAATATCATATAATAATTTATCTGGGTATGTTGCCGTTGAAGCATTAGCACGATAAACTACAGGGTTATCAACAATCTTGCTCATTAAGACAGTCGAAAACACATCATCTGGATGGAATGTTCCTCCATGAGTAACAAGATTTGCTTCGTTAATATCTTTAGTTAGTTTCAACATAATGTTCCTTCTTTCTGTTCTTTAAATAACGAGCTATTTTAGTTAAGTCATACCAAACAGTACAAATAATAGCTAGAATAATTGTTGTTCTATAATTAATAAAACCAATAGATTTAATATCTATTAAAGGTATATTTTTTATTAATATTGTTAATAAAATTAATAATAAAACTATAATAAAAAAATAAATATTAGTAAATATCTTAAACATGTTAATTATAGCAAGAGATTCTGAATAATGAATCAAGATTAACATTAAATATAACAAGAAAAAGATATTTAAACAAATAGATGATGCACCAAATAATGCTGCTCCTTTAGATACAGTCGCCATATATATGGTAGATATACATATTACGATAGCTATTATAGAGAATATATCAAATAGAATCTCTTGTTTAGTAAAGATAGAATCTTTTTTAGAACGCGGTAATCGACGATAGATATCGTAATCGTAAGATACTTTTGGTAATAAATAATTATTAATAATACTAATTATTATAGCTAGTAATAATAATAAATTGTTATTAAATAAGTATGGGAAGCCATATAATAATGGAACGATAATTAAGAAAGATAACGAATAAGAAATAATATCATTTATCTTTATAGCACGTATTAAATTATCAACAATCCCCCTACTTTCTTTTATAGTATATAAAGTATCAGTTAAATCTTTGGTAAAGATGCTATCTTCAGTAGTTAGCTTCTTTATATCTTCTTTGATATATTTAGTTATGTATAGATTACCTTTATTCTTTTTTATATTAGTAGTACTTACTTCCTTAAAATAAATAGATAAGTGTTTAGGAAGAGCTTTTTTGTTAAAGATAATTAAATCAATTCCCATGTTATTTAAAAAGATTAGATCTGCTAAAGAAGGAATTGTTTCACTTATTATAGTCTTAGTACAAGATAAGTTATAAATATTATCTTTGTTGGTAAAGATACTTGGATTTATTGGATATGTTATTAAAAGATTAATTATAAACATAATAAGTGATAAAGTGATGTTTTCTTTTATAGGTAAAGTATTTCTATAAAGAAAGAAGTTAATTACAAAAACAACAATAGATAAGGCAATAGCTATATATTTGGTTTTATGATATTTAGTTTCAGGAATAGTTGTTTCTTTTTTATTCTTGTTAATTATTTTATTTAATAATGTAATTAAAAAATATATTATAGTTATTATTAAGACAAAAAATAAATTTTGCTCTTGGAAAGCTATTGTCATTCCCAATAAAATGAATAATAAAAATAATTTAAAATACTTATTTACCATAAACCATCACCTTTGTTTATTATAACATTAAAAAAAGTGTTTATAAAACACTTAATTATTTTAATTTAGAGATATATCTAATTGTTCAGAATAGATTTTTTCTTGAAGATAGCCAATACCACAATAAGTTGTTGTAGATGTTATATCTTTATCATTTTCAATAATTACATCAGTTGTTCTAATCATGTTTGGAGTCTCTCTAAGACCAATTCTAGTAATATCAAGTAAAACATGTTCTTCTTTGGTTTTACTTGTTATATAAGCTTCAAATGTCCTTTTTTCTTCTTTTCTTTTGTCTTTTAAAAGAAGTGTTCCTGTTATATAGATATAGTCTTTTTGTTTTTGAGCTTTTAAATCAACTATAGAAAGACTAGTTATACTCGAATTATCTAGAGGATATGCAGTATCTCTTATTTCTTTACAACACTTTAATAATTTAACAATTCTCTCTTGAGCTTTTTTGCTTCTAATGCCTTCAAAGATAAAGTTATCATTAATTAAATTTTCCATTGTAGTCACTCGCTTTTTGTTTAATTTTGATACCCCATCTTTATTAGCTAATCTTTTCTTTATAGTGATTTATGATATCAACTGTTATATTAAATGTCAACTCACGATTCAACGTTTGAATATTTTAGTTGATATACATAATATCCTCTACTTATTCTTATCTCAGTTATATGATCTCTATTTGAATAAATAGAGACTAAAATGCTATCTTTAGATTTAGGTATTTCATAGTTATAGACATCGATACCATTGATTGTTGTTTTAGCATATTCAATATCTTTAATCATATCAAAGATATAATCTACGTCTAGAAGATTAGTATCTACGCCTTTATATGTTTCTTTAAAAGTATTTGTTGTATATTCTATTTCTTCTGGTGAAGTACATCTTCCTTGATCATATTCACCATCTTTAGCTCCCTTACAACGATATGTTACATTGTTGTAATCAATTAAATATTCATAAGAATATTTTTTCTTTTGTAAGTTTTGTATTTCTATTTCGTAAGGAATAGTAATTGGGTCGTCTGATGGTTCAATAATGACACCATCTTTATCATAAAATGATCTAAAACGACTATATTTTTTTATAAAAGAATCTGGAATTAAAAATAATATAAATAATAAGATTATGACTATAACTATAATGTAAACGAATAAAAATTTATTTTTCTTAAATAATTTCATATTATTTTACAATGCTATGCAACAAAGTTTCTTTTTTAATTCCATTTATATAATCTCTTGCATCCATTTCTTTTTTACCAAAAGGTTTTACTTTTGTTACATAAATTATTTTATCTTTAGTAGCAATACCAAAGTTATCTTTATTTACTTCACAGATTGTACCAGATGATAGTGATGATTCTTCTTCACCAATAAAACATTCTAGAATTTTTACTTCTTGATCTGCGATAATACAATTGGCAGTTGGGAATGGATACATTCCACGTACTTTATTAAAGATGTTACGAGCTGTATCATTAAAGTCAATATGTTCTTCTTCTCTTTTTATATTCCAAGCAAATGTTGCTTCTTCATCATTTTGTTTAATTCTAGTAACTGCTCCAATTAATAAACTTGGTAGTGTTTCCATTAATAATGTAGCTCCTAAATGACTTAATTTATCATGAAGTGTTCCTACGTTATCACTATCTGTTATAGGTATTTCTCTTTGGGTGATAATATCACCAGTATCCATGTTTTTATCCATATACATGATTGTAATACCTGTACGATCATAACCATCGATGATAGCATGATGGATTGGTGCTCCACCACGTAATTTAGGTAGTAATGATGCATGAACATTAACACAACCTAAACGTGGACAATCTAATATTTCTTCTGGAATTATTTGGCCATAAGCACAAGTAATTATTAGATCTGGTTTAAGATTAACGATTTCTTCAAATTCTTTTCTTATTTTAACTGGTTGGATTACCTTAATACCACGAGATAAAGCAACTTCTTTTACGGGAGATGCCTTTAGTTCGTGATGACGACCAACTTCTTTGTCAGGTTGAGTTACTACTGCAATTACGTTTGTATTAATTATTAAACTTTCCAATACAGGAACTGAAAACTCTGGAGTACCCATAAATATTACGTTTAATTCTTTCATATATATCACCATAATCATTATAACAAAAAATAGCAATTTGATTGCTATTTTTTATGTTTTTGACATTTTATTTTCTTTTATTCTCAGAGATCATTTCCATATCTTCTGTCAACTGATTGATTCTTTCAATTATACGACGAGCTTTTATCTCATCATCACTGTTCGTAGAAGATGAGAAATGTCTTTCTAATTCGGCGATTGTTAGGTTTGAAGTAAAGAAGGTTGTTTTGTAATTATTCATTCTTTTTTGAAGAATAGTTCCTAGTATTTCATCTCTACTCCATTCGGTAACTTTTTCAGCGCCAATGTCATCTATTAATAAAAGATCAACATTTTCTAAATATTCCATTTGATCGCCATAAGTATCAAAATTACTTTTAATATCTCTTAGCAATTCAGGGAAGTAGACAATTTCTGTACTTATTCTCCTTTTAGCTAGTTCATTAAACAAAGCTGAGATAAGGTAAGTTTTTCCACAACCAAAATTACCATGTAGATATAAACCTTTAAAGTTACCATTTATATCATATTCATCATAGAATTTTTTTAACCATTTGATAACTGGCACTCTTTTCTTATCAGAAATATCAATGTCAGCCATTGTTGCACTTAATATTTCTTTATCACGAGTCATCTTATTAGCTTCTTTTTGTCTTCTTTCTTTTTCATACTTACAAGCTACATAAGAGAAGATGATTTGATTATCTTTAACTTCAGGATAGAAGACATGGCCATCTAATCTATTTTGACAATAGATTAAACCAGAACAATCTTTACAATGATTTAATTCTTCTAGTGTTGATTCTAATGAAGAAGTATATTTCATAGCTATTTCTTTATTAGCACCAATTGTTTTTAATAATCTTTTAAAGTCTTTATTATTTAAAGCTTCATTAAAATTATTAATTAATTCTTGTTCATCATATTTAACAAAATTTTCTTTTTTCTTCATTTTATCACCTGAATTCTTTTAATAATTCTTGTAATTCTGCCGATTCTGCTTCAGTCATTTCTTCTTTTTCGATATGTTCGTTGAACCAGACAGGTTCTTCGTTCTTAGATTTTAATTTTGTCTTTGTTTCTACTTTTTTAATTGTTTTACTATTTTCTTTTTTAGCTAAGTCAATAGCTTCTTTAGCAGTTTCAATATTACACCTTTTCCATTGACCAGCGATGGTTTCTATAAAAGCTTGATTTAATTTATTATTATTTTTCTTTAAGACATAATCAATTAGAACATTAACAACCGCTGGTTGTAGTTTAAGATCTATTAGTAAGTTTTCTATTATCTTTAAATCACGAGCTGTTGGTTCAGCACCATTGTATTTCTTTTTTAAGAAATCATGTGGTGTTGTATTTTCAAACATATAGATAATCTGAGCAAGTGGTGATGAATCCCCACTTGGAGTTTTTAAATATTCTGGTTGAGTACGATAAATAAGGGTTGGTAATTGACCATTATTATTATATTGATAATATTTTCTAGCGGTAATACGTAATGAATCTTTATCAATCGTACCTTTTTCTGTAATAACCATTCTTAGGATTTCTATCATTTTTAAATTATCTAAATCATAAATAAAATATAATTGTTCAATTAATTCTTTGATTCTTTTAGTAAAGGCTTTTTCATTTATTATACCCTTAGGTAAACTTGAAAGAATTAAATCAAAATCAATATTACTATTTAAAGAAATATTACCTGTTGTATGTGCTTTAGTATCAATTGGTTCAAACATTGTTGATGATTTAAAAGTCATGTCTAGTGAAGAAGAAATATCTTCATATTCTTTTAAATCGATATGAGGTATTTGATATTCTTCTTTTAGTAATTCATATTCTGTTTTGCCTATATTGTTATATAAAGTTACATTTAAGATAGGAGATGAAAAGAACTCTTTAGCGCTTAATGGAGAATAAATTTCATAAGCATAACTATTTGTATCTCCTTCTTTAAAATAAGTCTTTAATAAACCTACTCCTTCTAATGTTTTACGAGCTAGTTTTATATCTTCTAAACTACTTTTCATTATCGTCATCAAGTGATGATGATTATATTCAGTAGAAATAATATCATTTAGTTTTATATCATGTAAAAGTGTGAAATATAAAGATATGGCAATAGGTCCAATTATAGGTGCATATAAAGAAAACATATTGTTTTTATCTTCTTCAGTGATAATAGATTTATTGATTACAGTATAGGTATCTGCAGGTAGTAAAGTTACTAATTTCATCTATATCACCTCTTATTTCAATTATATACTATAACATTTTTGGGAACAAGAAAAAAGCATTTTCATGCTTTTACGTGTCTAAGTCAAAATTAGGTTCGATCTAAAGATTGATTTAAGTCGTCATTGCTTTCTACTTGTTTATCAATGTTGTTATTTTCACTTGATCCAGGTAACTCTTCATTACCAGATGAATTTTCATTTCCTTGAGACTGTTTCTCGTCAGAATTTACTTCTTCACCTTGGATCTCGTTATTTTGAGCATTGTTTAGATCACTCTCTAGCTTTTCCCTTTTCTCTACGTTATTGTGGATTATGAATTTTACTTCAACGATCTTTGTCTCCCCATTGATATTAACTCTTAATCGAATAACTTCATTTGATTTTATATAGTTTAGATTAACGATTACACGTGCTGTTCCAGATTCATAATTTTCATTCCATAGTGTAGAATAATCTGACCCTATATAAATGCCTTTAGTATTACTTTTTATACTATTTAGTTTTTCACCAGTATTAATTAATAATGCTGAATAATTTGTATCATTTTCTTTGTTAATGTTTATTACATAAACATCATTTTCTATGGTGATGGTAGTTCCTTTACTATTTTCAACTAAGTTTGTAAATTCGAATCTTGTGAATTCGTCTTGTTCAACATAATCGAAGCTTGGTAGAGTACTAAAGCTTACATTAGTAGCTTTTTCGTCAACATGAAGAGTAGCAATTTTAGTTATACTATTATGAGTATAGTAATATTTATAGGTACCTTTTGATGCTACAAATCTGTTATTTGTTAGTTCAATGATATTATAACTATTACCCTCTAATTTACGAACAGTTACTTGAGCACTTTCTGTACGACCATCTGAAGTAACAACTGTTTTGTTAACTTCAACTGTATCGCCAGTGTAGGCTTCTAAAATAATATTCTTTGGTATATCCCATGAATCATTAGCTGATTCGTCATCTACTCTTGTGTCTGGTACTCTTGTAATAGGAGTTTCATCATCGTTTGTTTTTCTAGTAGAATTTTCGGTGTCACCTTTTGGGGTATCACTCTCTTTGTCGCTCTTTATTTCTTCTTTAGACGTTGCATCAGATTTATCATCTGATTTCTCACTAGAAGAACTTTCTTTTTCTTCTGATTCGGATTTTTCACCTTTTTTAATCTCAGGAGTTGGTTCTTCTTTTGTTGTTGCGGAATCATCTGACACGGTTTCTTTTTTGACCTCGGCATCGTTTGCTCGCTCTGTTACTTCAGTATTGTTTTCTAATTTGGCATTATTCTTTTTGATATTACCAAAAATAAGTAAACCACCTACTACAAGTAATGCTAATCCTAAGATCCAGAACATTACTTTCTCAGCAACAGTCAAACCTGTTTCTTCTGGTTCCATTTTTTTCTCCTTCTTATCAAGAAGTAATTCTTCCCTTTGACCTCCAAACTATCTTGATACAATATTTTTTCATGTAATACTTTGACTATCACATAATACCATCCATTTGATGATGCTTTTTATTATATATTTTTTGTTTCATTTTAGCAATAAAAAAAGAAGGATTAACATCCTTCTCCGTCTGAACTACAATCACTCTTTAGATATTTTTGAATCATTTTAGTATAGATTTGAACTAATTCTTCTTCTTGGTCTTTAGTTAAATCTGGTAGATTACCATCTACGATGTTATGTCCATCTAAAGTACCTTCATGGAATCCTACTACTGTTCCGTTTGATACAGCAACAACTGTTGGAGCATATAAACGTTTTTCACCAGTATTTACTACTTTTCCATTATCAGTTTTTAATTCGTAATCGCTTAATTCATTTGCTAATAATCTTAATACATCATAATATGCATTAGATACTTCGTGTTGTTCATTTTTTACAGCTTTATTTCGAGCATTTAATGTCCATAGACTTCTAATGTCAGTATCTTCATTATCTGCTTCACTTCTTACATCAACATAATAAATAACTTCTAAATCAGTATTTGACATTGCTGTTAAAAGTGCTGGTACAGCATTACGGCACCAAGGGCAACCAGCAAAGCCAAAATAGATAATTCCCGAACCTGAATCTAACATCTTAGCAGCATCTTCAATAGTAATATATTTTATATTATTATTATCCATCACTTCCATAGTTCTTAGTTTTGTACCACTATTTCTAGTAGTATTATTTAATTTCTCATATTCTTGTTTAAATTTCTTTTCATCAGCTGTAATAGTATTTTTGCCTCTTAGATCACCAATGAAATGTTTATAAGCGAAGAATCCACCAATTAGGATAACTATTATTAATATGCCAGATAATAATGTCTTGCCATAATTATTTTCTTCTTGAACTATTGTTGTTTTTGATGTAGTTTTTTTAGCTGTAGTAGCTTTCTTAGGTGCTACTTTTTTTGTTGTAGTAGTTTTCTTTGTAGTCTTTTTTGGTTTAGTTGCACTAACTTTAGCATCTTTAACTGCTTTTTTAGTAGCCATAATTTACACTTCCTCTAATTTAACTTAGTACCACCAAAAATATTTACTGATTCAATATATACTTTATTCTTACGTCCTCTTGAAGAAGAAGCTTTGTAGTTTTCATCACTACCTAAAGTACTCTTGGAATTAGATATTACTTCAATATTACTAGGTAATAAGAGTTCACTACTACCAAAAAGACTTAATACTTTAATAGTAGAACTATCTTCTATTTTGGCTTTAGAAAGATCTAAAGTAACTTGGCCAAAAATAGCATGGATTCTACCACCACTAAACTTAGTACTATTCTTCTCTTCAACTGAACCAAATATTGCATAATAATTTGGCAAATATTTTTCTGTACTATTTTTCTTTTTAGGTATTCTAAATGTTATTTCTATTATGTTTATACCTATAAATATTATAACAAGACTTAAAAGAATAATAAAGCATTTATTTATAGAAAGTATTTTATTAGTTGTTAAACAGATAATTATGCCAACAAGAATTAGAAATAAACTGCTCTTTTTGTTTTTCTCAAATAGTAACATACTTAAAGCTGGAAGAATTATAATTAGAGTCCACCAACCCTTAAAGAAGATATTTACATCTTTCACAATACTTGTAACGATTGCTGTAATAGCATAAGTAATAATTGCTGTTGCAATCATTGTATTAAAAATCTTTTCTTTCATAATTATCACTCATTTCGAGTATTTATTATATTAAGATATGTTTTTATTTGCAAGAAAAAAAGAAGAATTTTACTTCTTCTTTAACTCTATTCTATTACCTTTTTAGTACATGTTATATCTTCAATAGTAGCATCTTTACTTGTGATAATTATATCCATGCTCTCTTTGGGATTACATTCAATAATATTGTAATTACCATAGCGATAGATCTTGTTTCCTAACTCATCTTCTTCAATAGTAGATGTCTTAGATAAGATATCTTTGACTTTCACTTTACCTGAAGATAAAGCTGAAGCTAGTTCATAGTTTTTACCATTAAAAGAGACATTTATATCTGGTGTTAAACAGTATGTATAAACATGATAATCTTCCATTTCAATATATTCACTTTGAGCAGTACATTTATATTCGCGATTAGCTGTAATAGTATATGTTGAATATGACTCTGAAGATACTATTTTAGCATCAGACATATAAATAACATGACCATTTGATGTACTTTCTATATTCTTAATTTGACCTACTACAAGGATTTCATCATATACATCATAATTATCTAGTTTAGGTTCTTCTTCATTAAATAATATAACTAAAGTAATATTATCAGCAAAGTTTACATAGCCATTAACTGTTATTTCATTTTCTGTATATGGTTTCATTTCGATACTGTTACGACTTGTTTTAGAACTTATTTTTCCTCTAATTTTAACAAATTTATTTTTATAATCAGCATAATTTTCAATTACTGCATTTAAGAAAGAATTAGAATCGATTTCTTCAATATCTTCACCATCACAGTAATAACCTTTACTATTAAACATATCAACTATTAAATTTTTATAATCATCTTTATTGCATTGCCATACACGATAACCAATACCATTATATACACGAGTTTTTTCAGTACTAATAATACTAATGGTATATATTGGTACTCTAGATAAAGCATATACTGCTATTGTATCAATAAAAAATGATACAAATAGAACTATTAAATAAATAGTTAAAATATGTCGAGGTCGTTTTAAAAACACTTTATTTTGACGTGTTAGAGATATAGTTACAAGTATTGTAGATATAAGCATTAGGATTAATCTTAATGGTGTAAATTTATTTATTAAAATAGCTATTAAAGCTATTATTAAGCCAATTATTAGTATTCTTTTATCAATTGTAAATTTTTGCTTTTTTTTGGTTGCCATCTAGAACATCTCCTATTATAAGTATAACTAAAATCCAAATAAAAAACCATAAATTTTAATCATTTATGGTCTTTTTTCTAAAAATTTCTTTTGCTATTAGTTGATAGCATCTTTTAGTTTGCTTCCAGCTTTGAATGAAGCAACCTTTTTAGCAGGAATTTTTAGTGGTTCTTTAGTTAGAGGGTTAATACCTTCTCTAGCAGCTCTTTTCTTAGCGCTGAAAGTTCCGAATCCTACTAATGCAACTCTTCCTTCTTTTTTAAGACCTTGAGTAATACCTTCAAGAGTAGCTTCTAAAGCGCGAGTTGCGTCAGCTTTTGTTAAACCAGTTTTAGCTGCAACGAAATCTACTAAATCTTGTTTTCCCATAATTTTTTACCTCCCAATAATTATGTTTTCCCGTAAGGTACGAACCTTACATATTAAAAATATCAAAAAACCTCGAAGAAATCAAGAAAAATCAGCATATTTATGCAATAAAGGAAACATTTTACAAGAGTTTGATAAAAAAAAAGAAAAATTTCTTTTTCTTTTTTATTTATTTAGTCAATCTTATGATACTAGATCTGAGCTAGTTCCTTGGTTTCCTGTATCACTTGGATTACTTTGAACATCAAATCCATTTGAAGAATTTTGGCTTCCAGAAGATCCGCTTGGAGTTGTTCCTTGTCCATTAGGATTACTTTGATTACCATTTCCTCCTGGCATGCTTCCTTCATTTACAGAAGCAAACATAATGCTTTGACCAATTAAAGTATTGTAAATATAGTTATTATATGTTTCAGCTGCTTTAGTTGCTTCATTATAAACTATAGTATTAACAATATTTCTTACTTCATTACTTGATGCATCTTTATATTCTGCTTTTGTATAAACTACAGATACGATAACTGTTACTGTATTGTAATCAATATAGTAATATTCTACAGGTAAATCATTATATGTTGCAGCTAAATAGAATGCTTTTTTATCACCTATAGTCATTTCTGTAACTTCTGTATCTTTTAATCTTTGTCCTGCTGCGGCAGCTTTCATAGTATCTACTGTAGCATTTGAAAGATTAGTTGATGTCTTATTTAAAACAATTACTACGCTTTCATCATCTTTAGTTATATATACATACCCAGCTGATTCTGCATTTGACCAGCCATTTGGTCTTTGGAAATCATAATTTCCAACAGAAACTGTAGTATTAGCAGCAACTCTTGGTTGAGGAGTTGGATTTGTTTTTGTTGGTGCTACTTTAGTTGTACTATTCATAACTATCATAAAGATGATAACGCCAACGATAATAACAGCAGCTATTATTCCACCAATTATATATAATTTTTTATCTGGTTTTTTCTTAGGTGGTGCTACAGGTGCTGTTGCAGTTGCTTGAGCTGCTAGAGCAGCTGGTGTTCCGGCGGCAGGTCCTGGTACTGGAGCAGCTGGTGCTGGTGGCACTGCTGGAGCTCCTTGTATAGGTGGTACTGCAGGTGCTGGAGCAACTGGTGTTGGTACACTTCCTTGCATTGGCATAGCTCCTGGTGCTGGTGGTACAGGTGCTCCTGGTTGAGCCATTGGCGCAACTGGAGGTTGAACAGGTACTCCGGCAGGTGGAGCTGGTTGTGCAGCTGGTGCTGGTGCTGGAGCAACTGGCGCTTGTGCTGGAGCTGGTGCTCCTGGCGCAGGTGCGGCAGCATTAGCTTGATTTATCATAGTGCCACAAATTGGGCACGTACTTACTCCTGGTTGTAGTGGATTTCCACATTTTGGACAATTATTCATTTAGGTCCCTCCTACTATATCTATAATTATATTACAAAAAAAACAAAAAATCTATATTAATTTACTGATAAAAGTCAATTTTCTTAGTAAAAAATTGTTTTGTCTTTATTGGCTAATGTGGTATAATGATATTTATGATAGGAGGATATAGAATGACTAAGCAAGACAATTCCCAAGATGATGTAAAGATTAAGCAAATTAATCCTCCTAAGGGTCTTTCTGATCTCGAAAAAACTGCAATATTACAGTTTGAAAAAGAAAAAAAAGAAGAATTAGGTAAAACTAAAGAATTCAAAATGATCAATCGTAATAGAAAGATCAATTCAAAGATAAATAAACAAAGAAGTGTTAGTAGTGATATTGAATTACCGGTATTAAAACATACTAATACAATGTTCGAAGATGAATTCGAATTACCAAAAAGAAAGTTGACACTTCACGAAACTATCGTTATTAAGATTGATGGTATTAGACGTGAAGCTGTAAGAAAAAACAAAAAAGACTTATATCATACAGCAATTATTAAATTAGATGATATTATTAAGCATCGTAGCGCTTTAAAAAAGAAGTTAGATGCTAAAGTAGATACCGTCGAAGAAATAAAAAGATATAATCGACGCTTTCATTTATTTAAACCTAGAGATATATCTAGAATTAAAAACATTAAATTAAGTGTTGATAGCGAAGAATTTGGTAGACAATTATATAATCTTAATAAATTAGCTTTAAATAACTTAACATTATTAAGACCTAAAAAAATTAAAACAAGAAAATATAGTACAGTTAATAAATTAGCTAGAGTCGACAATATTAAGATTAAAAAATCAGATTATTTAAAATATCAAGATAAATTAAATAAATTTGCAATTAATAAATTGTATTATAAATTAGCTCCTAAAGAATCTAAAAAATATAGATTCTATAAAGCTGGAGTTATTCTTTCTTCCCTAGCCTTCTTTGTTTCATTAGGTTTTATCATTAACTGGGGAATACAAGGTATCTTAACTAATAAGTTAAGTAAAGAGTTAGAAAGTAAAGTTGAAATTATTGATATAATCGATGGTGGCGATATTGTTACTGTTGAAGATCCATTAGATGATGAAGTACCTTCTAAAGCTGAAGTTAAAGAAGATTTATATTGGAAGTATTTAAATACTCCTCTATCTTCTGTAGATTTAACTCAATTAGTACAAGAAAATAGCGATACTGTTGGATGGATTATTGTTAAGAATACAAATATTAATTATCCAGTAGTACAAACAAATAATAACGATTATTATTTAACGCATTCATTTACTAAACAATATAATAGTGCTGGATGGATCTATGCAGACTTTAGAGATAGATTTGATGATTTTAATAAAAACATGGTTATTTATGGACATGGTCGCTATGATAAAGTTATGTTTGGTTCATTAACTAATGCATTAAAGAAAGAATGGTATACTGATCCAAATAATCAACTTATTCAATTATCAACTGTTAATTATAATACGATGTGGCAAATCTTCTCAATTTACAAGATACCAAGTGAATCATATTATATAAATACGGAATTTGGTAGTGAAGAATCATATGCTGCTTTCTTAAATGAAATGAAACGTCGTAGTATTTATGATTTTGGTGTTAGTTTAACAACAAGAGATAAAATATTAACATTATCTACATGTTATAACGATAATGGAATAAGATTAGTTGTTCAAGCTAAGTTAGTAAAAATTCAAGCAAAATAAAAAGATACTTATAAAAGTATCTTTTTTTATGATAAACCTATTATTTTATTATCTTCTAAGTAGATATGTTCATAGTTAGGTACTTTTGGTAAACCTGGCATTGTAATCATATTACCTAGATAGATTGTTATAAAACCAGCACCATTATATAGTTTTACATCACGTACAGTTACTTCAAAATCTTTTGGATAACCAAGTTTCTTTGGATCATCAGAAATTGAATATTGGGTTTTAGCTACTACTATTGGTTGTTTATCTAATTTATTCTTTTTAATATCTTCTATTTTCTTTAGAGCTTTTTCTGAATAAACTATCTTACCTGCTTTATAGATGTCTTTTACAATACGATCAATTTTCTTTTCAATTGAATCAGTATTTTTATATAACTCTTTTTTCTTATATGGCTTTTCAGCTGCTTTTATTACTTTATCAGCTAATTCTAAAGCGCCTTTTCCACCATCTAAGAAAGCAGTTGAAACAGCAAATTCTACTTTTCGCTTTTCAACAAATGATTTTACTTCTTCGATTTCTTCAGGTGTATCAGTAGCAAATCTGTTTAAAGCTACTACAACGTTTGAATGTAATTCACTTAAAATATTTAAATGAGCTTCTAAGTTGGAAAGTCCTTTAGTTAAACTTTCTTCACCATTATATTTTAATCCTCTAATTGTAGTAACTAGTACTACGGCATCTGGATAAATATTGTTTTGACGACATTTGATATCAAAGAATTTTAAGGCACCTAAGTCGGCACCAAAACCAGCTTCAGTTACTGTATAATCAGAAATGCTTCTAGCAACATTGGTTGCAATTATACTGTTACATCCATGAGCAATGTTAGCAAATGGTCCACCATGAATAATTACTGGATTGTGTTCTAAAGTTTGAACTAAATTTGGTTTAATAGCATCTTTTAATAGAACAAGCATTGAACCAGTAACATTTAGGTCTTTAGCAAAAATTGGTTTATCGTCTTTAGTATAAGCAATTAAAATACGGTCTAGTCTTTCTTTTAAATCATCTATATCTTTGGCTAGGCAAAAAATAGCCATTATTTCAGAAGCTGCAGTTATATCAAACTTTTCATTACGTACATAGTTTTTAGAATTAATAGTGATATCTTTTAAAGCACGATCATTAACATCTAAACATCTATTAAATACAATATTGTTTTCATCAATATTAAGAGTGTTGCCTTGATAGATATGATTATCAATTGCTGCACATAATAAATCATTGGCTGCTGTAATAGCATGGAAATCCCCAGTAAAATGAAGATTAATTTCTTCCATAGGAATTACTTGAGAGTAACCACCACCTGTTGCTCCACCCTTTAAACCAAATACTGGTCCTTGAGATGGTTCACGTAATGCAGCGATGGCATTATATTTTTTTAAACATAAAGCATCTAATAAACCAATAGATACTGTTGTTTTACCTTCACCAAATGGTGTTGGCGAAGTTGCTGTTACTAAAATTAGTTTACCTTTTTTAGTACAATCTATTTTGTTATAATCTATTTTTGCTTTAGTTTTACCATACGTTTCTATGTATTTTTGAATATTTATTTTTTTGGCTATTTTGGTAATGTCTTCAATTTTTGTTTTTTGAGCTATTTCAATATCTGATAACATTACACTCACCTCTTTCTATACTTGTAATGGATTATTATCTATTTCAATATTTACTTTATTATTTGCCATATATATTTTATCTAATTCATGCAACGTAGACATTAAATTATCATCTTTTTTATATTTTATCAATAATTGAAAACGATAAATATTATTAACTTTAAACATTGAAGCCGTTGTTGGCCCTAGTATTATACTATTTTTATCTAGTTTTTTTAGCAAAAAATTCTTTACTTTTGTTATTTCTTCGCTAGCTTGTTTGTAATCACGAGAAGCAATTTTAACACTAGTTAGAAAGTAATATGGTGGATAATCTAGTTTGTGACGATTATTCATTTCATAATTATAGAATTTTTTATAATCGTTTTCTTGAACACATTTTAATGTGAAGTTATCTGGATTAAATGTTTGCATGATTACTTCCCCAGGTATTTCGCTACGACCGGCACGACCTGAAACTTGGCTAAGTAGTGAATATGTTCTTTCACCACTTCTAAAATCAGGAATGTTTAAAGTAGCATCAGCATTAATAACACCTACTAACGTTACTAAAGGAAAATCTAAGCCTTTAGAAATCATTTGAGTACCTAAAAGAATATCAAATTCATGTTTTTTAAAACGATTAATAATATCTTCATGGGAACCTTTAGTACCAGTTGTATCAGCATCCATTCTAACTACGCGCGCTTCCGGAAATAGCTTTATTATTTCTTGTTCTAGTTTTTCGGTACCTAAACCATAATCAGTTAAACTCTTTTCGTGACATTCAGGACAAGTATCACTTTTAAAGATTGTATATCCACAATAATGACAACGAAGATTGTTTGTTGTTTTGTGATAAGTCAAAGTAATATCACAATATGGACACTTGTAGGTATAACCACAATTTTTACAACTGATAGTAGTTGAGTAACCTCTTCTATTTAATAAAAGAATTACTTGTTCTTGTTTTGTTAAACGATCTTTTATTTTTTCTTTTAAAATCTTAGAAAAGATTGTGTTACGATTTTTCATTTCTTCTGCCATATCAACTATCTGAATACTTGGTAAAACAGAAGCACCAATTCTATTTGGCATTTCTATATATTTATAGACATCTTTCATGGCACGAGCCATTGTTTCTAAGGATGGTGTTGCGCTTCCTAAAACAATTGGTATTTTATGATAATGACTTCTAAACTTAGCCATATCTAAAGCGTGATAACGAGGATTAGAATCTTGTTTATAAGTTTCACTATGTTCTTCATCAATAATGATGATACCTAAATCTGTTAATGGTGTAAAAATAGCACTACGTGTTCCTACAACAATATGAACTTCTCCACGTAATATTTTTAAATATTCATCGTATTTTTCGCCATCAGATAAAGCACTGTGGAAGATAGCTACATCGCTTCCAAAACGATTGTAGAAACGATTGATAATTTGAGTAGTTAAAGATATTTCTGGAACTAACATGATTGCTGTTTTATTATTCTTTATTACTTTTTCTATTAACTGCATGTATACTTCAGTTTTACCACTACCTGTAACTCCATGAAGGAGATATGTTTCTTCTTTATTAAGTTCGATAGAGTTTAAAGCATTAGCTTGATCTATAGTTAGTTTATTTGCTGTTTCCTTTTCGTTGGAAACATTAATACGATAGATTTGTTCTTTTTCTTCTTTAATTAATTTGTTTTCAAACAACATTTTTAATTGGACCGAAGTATAGGTATTCTTCAAAATTCTTTTGTTTTCTAAAAGATTTTTTAATATTTCTATTTGTTTACGACGAGTTGGAAATTCGTCAATATATTTATTTACTTCAGCTTCAGTTTTATTTAAAGTAATATATATAATGTATTTGGAGTAATCTTTTACTTTTTGTTCTTTTACTTTTAGAGAAGAAGGTAACATGGTTTGATAAGCTGCTATTTTAGTACATAGTGTTTTCTTTTGAAGGTATTCTCCTAGCTCTAATAGTTCTTTATTTAAAACAAGATATTTATCGACAATATCTTTTATTTCTTTTAATTCATAAGTATCGGTAAAAGTATCAGTAATACCTGTTACAAAACCATTGATTATCTTGGAACCAAATGGTACTAAGACTTTCATACCTACTTTTATATCTTTCTTTAGTTCTTCAGGGATGATATATGTAAAGGTTTTATCTATGGATTTAGCTGAGTATTCAATTAAGACATTAGCGTACATAAAATCATCCTTTCTAGGAGTTATTATAATATAAAAAAAAGAAAAAGAGAAATGTCTTTTTCTTATTTTAAATAATATATTTGATAGCCACTATATTTTTTATGACAAGCAGCTCCAGTTACTAAGAATCTTGATCCTGGTTTACCATCAATTTTTCTTACAGTGCCTTGATATGAGTCGAAGATTAGTAAATCAGTTTCTTGAATAGTAGATGCTGTTACACCTTTTTTTACACCTACTACTGTAACGTAGTGTCTTGATGTACCAGCTTTATTACCATTAACTTGAATTACTAATGGTCTTCCTGCTTTTAATTCACTATAAACTATCTTTAATACTTCTTGTTTATTATTATTATCATATTCTTTAAATTTACCTGCTCTAGTATAAGACATACCGGTATCACCATTACCAGAAGTATCTCCAGTATATAAAGCATAGGCATGGAAATATGCAAAGCTTAAACACTTATCGCCATATTTTGATGGATTAGCTCCTTGAAAGATACCTTTACTTTGCATTGTACTAGCAAATTGCTTTAATGGAATGCCGGCTTGAACAACATCATATTCACCATCATAAGAAACTAATTGACCAGAACCGCCATCAATTGGAGTGTATGGACTAGATCCACCAGAAGAGCCATCTCCACCAGAACCTGGTCCTTGGCTAGGAGGTTTTAGTGTTGTTAAATTATCGGGAATCGTACAGTAACCATCTTTATATGTTCCTTGTTTTCCTTTACATTCTAGTATATCTTTTTGTTTATTAACTTCTATTTCAGCTTTAGAAATACGCATTTGGAAATCAACTACTGTATCTTCTCTAGCAAAAGAAAGAATATTTTCTAAAGCTTTACGTGCTCTTTTTAAGTTTTCTTCAGTTGTATTTGTTTCTAGAGTTGTAATTATTCTTTCAGCTTCTGCTACTGATCTAAAATATTTAATATTATCAGGAGTGGCATTATTATTACATAATTCTAAACGATATAATGCATCACTGTCATTAGTTAAATTAATTGCGTAGTTTACAATTGTTGGAATAAAGAAAACCACTAGACCTGCTATAATTCTTAATGCACATTGTTTAAATGACAATGTCATTTTTTGATCAGATACTACTGATTTAAATAAATCTTTCATCATTCCATATATAATAATTATTGGTACTACCGTACAAGCTATTTTTAAAAATATTTTCATAGTATAAATAGTTTGTAATAATTCTGGAGTTTCACACATTTCCCTAAACATTATTAATTCACCACTCTCATAAATATTTTATCAATATTAATATACATAGTCAAAATAAAAAAGACTTATCGTCTTTTTTATTTACGAGGCATTATTGATGCTACGTATCACAAAACCCTTTTTATAATTAAATTAGCGATTCTAACGCTAACTTAATCATATCATTTAGTGCTGTTTGGCGATCATTTACTGAAACAATTTTATCAGTAAAAGGTGAATCTACACAAGTAACCAAACAAGCGGCTTGGCGACGGAAGCTGTTAGCGACATGGAATAATCCAAAAGCTTCCATTTCTTCTCCAAGGATATTTAAATCCTTAGGGGCGCGGTCAAGCAGTGCGTCATCATCAACATATGGACCAAAAACTTCGGTAGTCATAATCGTACCTTTATGAATCCTAAGCCCAAGCTCAGCGGCTGTAGCTGCAATTTTATTCGTAAGTTCTAGACTTGGCTTTACAGTGTGTTCTAAATATCCATTATATGAATACGCAAAATTAGATTCACTATAAGCGGTATCGGCTAAAATTATTTCAGGAATAGCGACCTCCCTACTACTAACTCCAGCTGTCCCAATACGAATAATTTTTTGAACGTTATAATAATAGAACAATTCAAATGCATAGATTCCAACCGACGGCATGCCCATACCGGAACCCATTACTGTTACTCTTTTGCCTTTATAAGTACCAGTAAATCCTAACATATTGCGGACATTGGTTACTTCTTCAGCATCCTTGAGAAAGTTTTCGGCAATATACTTTGCTCTTAAAGGATCACCTGGAAGTATAACAATATCAGCTATTTGATTTTTCTTCGCGTTAATATGTATTGGCTCCTTTTGAGGTTTCATGTAATCATTCCTTCCTCTATGATTACATTATAATACATTTACAGGATGTTTTGTAAAACAAACGACGGACATTTACAAATTTGACGTAAAATTTTTATGTAAAATAAAAAAGAAGAGTGTTAATCTTCTTTTGGCATTCTGAATGTTCCCCAGTAATCCGGCAATAAATCGTGAAACTTAATTGTTTCTTCTTCCTGGACAGAAATTAATATTTCAAAGTCTTCATCACAGAAGTCTAATAAATACTCTAAACAAGATGCACAAGGAAGTAACAACTCTCCTAGTTCATTAACAATTACCATTCTTTTTATCTTATAATCTTGATTACTTATCATATTTGCTATGGCATTTTTTTCAGCGCACATACCTAAGCTACTATTAGTTACAATGTTAGAACCGTTATACATTTTATCTTTTGTACTTTCAATTACACATGTAACATAACCAGCATTAATAAAAGGAGATACATTGGTTTGATGATTATTCTTGTTGGCTTCCTTATATAAAACTTTCCATGAATACATTAAACCACCTCTCCCGTTTGATTATTAGAATAACATCTTTTGATATAGATAACAAGAATTATTTCTTAGTCAAATCTAAAGATGTTGTTTTAGTCATATAGATATCATTGTTTTCAATTACAAAGAATGACATTGTTAATTTATTAACTTTTTCATATTTTTCTTTAGGTATTGATAAAACAACTACTTTTTGACATTTATGGAGTACTTTTTCTCTAAAATCGTTATTAGTTTCAATAGTATCATTAATTTTATAAGCATTAATAGTTATCTCATAATCTGAGCGACCATCTTCATTTGTTAGAACAAAGTAAACATCTGTTGAGTCATCAGTTTCTATTGTTCTATAATAATCTATTGTTAGATGAGCGCCTTTACCCATATTAACATTCTTAGTTGGTAATTGAGTGTTATTTGTATATAATTCATTTTTAATTTTGATAGTTTGATCTTTTGCTTTGTCTTCTTCACCTGCTGTAGTAGCAGTTAGATAAATAAGTAATTGATTAAATGTTTCAAAATTGTACTTATCTAATTCTGATGTTGGAATTTTCAACTCATATAAAAGTGAATTCCCAGGTGCAAGTTCAATTGTATCTTCATAATCTATTTGATAACCATCCATAAGAAGATAATTTATTTTAAACTTCTTATTCTTTTCAGTTGGATTATACATTTGAATACTGAAGATATAGCCATCTTCTTCTGTGTATTTAGCTGCTAGAATTCGACAATCTACCATAATTATTCTAAATTTAGAGGAAGCTTCGACGCTGATTTTTTGTCTTTCTAAAGCAACTTTCTTTCTTTTTGCTTCTTCTTCTTTTTTTGTATTTTCTTCCTTTTTATTCTTTTCCCAAGGGAATGAAAAATCTAAGTTATTACGGTTCTTATATAATAAGTAACCGCCGCCACCAAAGAAAGCTAAGGCAATAAGGATTATTAAAAATAAACCAATTTTATTTACAGCGTTTTTTTCCATACGCATTAATTTTCTTTTGCCGTACATTTTATCACTTCCCTACTATATATAATTATAACATAATATTTTATTTAGTATAGAATGTTTATTTTATATATTATATAATGGTTTTATAGTAGGTGTTGATATGAAAATAATACTATTTTTTATATTGTGCTTATTCTGTTTTACGGTAAATGCTCAAGAATTACCATTAACTAATGAAGTTATTAATTTTGCTAAAATAGAAGATTATAACTTGCAAGGATTTACTGTTACAGATAAATATATAGTTGCTTTTTTAATAAATAATGATAACACTAAAGCTATTATAAAAGTGTTTGATATTGATAGTTATCAGGAAGTAAAATCTATTAGAACTAACAGTTTAGGTCATGCTAATGATGTTACTTATAATAGTAATACTAATTTAATATACGTTATTAGAAATGGTAATAATCTAATTAATGTATTTGATGCTGATACTTTAGAATATCGTGGTGAAATGTATACAGAATTACCAATAAGAAGTTTAACTTATATACCAGATAAAGATATTTATGCAGCTAGAGTTATTAGTATTGGTTATTATTTAAATAGTGATTTAACTGTACAAAATTCATTGCCATTTATTGTAGGAATGAATCTTGATTTTGATACATGTCGACAAGGTTGGACTTATTATAATGGTTATCTTTATTATTCTAAATGGTCATGGATCAAAAAAGGTGGAGATGGTACTAATCATATTTCAATATATGATTTAGAAGGTATTAAAAAAGATGAATTAATAACTAGAGGAGATATTGGTGAACTTGAAGATGTAGCATTTATAAATGATAAAATGTTACTTGGTATTAATAGATATAATGATTTTATTTCTTTTTATCTAGAAGATATTCCAGCAATAGATTTAAATTATAAAGATGATTTCAGAGATGATGATGTTATCGTAAAGAAGAAAAAAGAAACAAAAAAAATTGATAAAGTAATGATACAAAAAATCTTGATGGCCTTAGTACTTCTTGGTTATTTTATTCTTTTATCTTATAGTTTAAAAAGTACATTAAAAAAGCGTCTTAAATAGACGCTTTTTCGTATATTGAAGTTCTTTCATTTAAATTGTTTTTATTACTTAAAATTATATCTAATAATTCATAGTATATTACTAAATAGAAAACATTTTTATGAGTTGATTGGTCGTATACTTCAAATAAAACATTACCATTATCATTTGAATAAGTTCCATTAAAGATAGCATCTTTTAAATAAGATATCTTTACTCTATTGATGTTATTCATTTGATGATTCTTATCTTTGATAATATCTAATTCGTTTCTTAAACGAGATACTTCTTGAACTAGATTTTCTAATTCAATACTTATTCCATCTATCTTAGTTGTTGATTTTGAAGTAATTAATTTGTTAATTCTTCTATTTTCAACAACAATCTTTTTATTTAGATTAGATAATTTATTAATGATACTTTTATATTCAGGTGTATCATAATTAATTACTTTAGGTCTTATTTCATTTAAGTTTATGTTCTCATAGAATAATTTATCTTTTAGAATTTTTTCATCATAAATGTAATTGATATAGAATTTAGCAATTGATAAATAGAATTTACTATATTTTTTTAGATAATCTACATCAAATAATTTACGACATTCTTTTAAAGTATAATTATTTTTATAGGCATGAGATAGACTTCTTAGTATTTCAAATGCTTCTGTTTGATGATGAATATTTTTATATTTTTCTAAAGAAGATATTGAATATATTTCTTTAATATAATCTTTTATCTCATCAGTTATTGTAGAAGATTCATTATACATATTATCTATAATTTTACGATCTTTTGCTTTTAAACTAATATTTAATTTATTAATAGATAAAATATAATTATCTTTAGCTATTTTACTGTTAATATCTTTTAAATTGTTAAAGTCATAATTATAAATATCTTTAAATGTATTATAGATAATTGAAGTATCATTATATGTTAAACGAGATTTATTTTTATTTATTATATTATATTCATATATTTTAGTATTTTTTAAGATATCTTTAAGATCATTTGATTCAGGGAACTCAATTGTTTTATATGTAAAACGATGAGAATCATCAGATAAATAGATATTCATATTTAATGAATCAATGATGAAATTAACGAATGAAGCTAACCAATCAGAATCTACTATAATATTTCTAATTACAACAGTATTATTAATATTACATGTATAGTCTCCTTCTTTTAATGCTTCAATTATATAATTAATTAATTGTTCTTCATTTTTGATACTACTATTTTGATTAGTAAAATATTTAATACCATGTTCAATCTTCATGTAGTATTTTAATTCATCTTTGTTTATTTTTCTAAAATCATTAGTAGTAAATGATGAGATATGCATTACTTTAAGAGCAAGGAATAATAGATCCATTGATATGGCATCATAGGTATTTATAAATTTTAAATTAATACATTTGTTATTAGTAATTTTAGACACGTAAAAATCTAGAAGACTTATTGAACTTCTAGTATTTGATAGTGTATATAATTTACCTATAGTATCAATTGCTCCCCTTTTCATTTTCTCACCTATTATAAGTATAACACATTTTATTATTTTATTGTAATAATTTCAATACCATTTTCTTTTAAAATTTTAGTGGTAATTCCATCGCCAACGATAAGTTGATTTGTGAAGGTTCCATCATAGATTTTACCGTTACCACACGATGGACTTTTAGCTTTTAATAGAGCTTTTTTGATGTTATATTTCTTGGCAAGTTTTAAAGTTTCTTCAGCACCTTTTAAGAAATTTTCAGTAACATCTTCTCCTAGGTCATTAACTACCCTGCCACTTTTTATTTCAGAAGGATGACGTGGTGTTGGAAGACCACCAAAGATTTCTGGACATACTGGTATTACATCATAATCTTTTAAGAAATCATCTATTTCTTCAGAGTAGTTATTTTCACCATTATATTTACAATTTAAACCTAATAAACAGGCACTAACTAATATCTTTTCTTTCATATTAACTCCTTATGGTTTAACAAAATGACCTGCTATTAAAACATTATCATTTGTATTATCAATTATTAAGTAATAAAATGGTTTATTAAATTTTAATTCTTTTAAAGAGGTATCTTTAGTATATGTTTGAATTGTATTATTGTTTTTGATACTGGAGAAAGTTCCTTCTCGACCTATTTCAATATAGATTTTTTGATATATATCATTAATTTTTATTTCTTTAGAACTAACATTAAAATTAGCTTCATTAGTGAAAATCTCTTTTATATTATTATTTGTATAATAATCTTTTAAGTTATTTATTGATACATATTTAAACTCTGGGAAAGTGACATTAGCATAGTTATTTTCTGAACGACTACTAATTAGTTGCTCGACATTTATTTCATCTAATTTAACATTGGCGTTAGGATAGAAAGCAACAAAAGAATAGTTGTTAGAGAATTCTTTGATAAAGCCTTCTGCTTTGTCGTTTTTTAAATATACTTCTTTAGAACTAATCATAGTCACTAAATCTTCATTAAAATAATCTTCTCTTTCTTCATAAATATGACTTTTATCAGCCCAAGTATTATTAAAATATAAACTATTATTCAAAATAATATTTTGATGATTTAAATCACTAGATTTAATGACTTGATTAACTTTGTTATCTGTCATATTGGATAAATCATTGTTAATTATAGCTGTAGTATTTTCATCAGTAAAATTAATAGCTATTGGTTCAATATTATAGTAAGTTTTTAAATCTTTAAGATACTTTTTATCGAATGAAACAAGCGAATTAGTATCATAGTAAATCTTATTATAAAGGATAGTTTTTGGACCATTCTTTTTTTTGATATAAGTATCTTTAATATCAATTATTTCATCCATTATTTCTTGGCTTGTTTCATTTCTTTCATCTTTGTTTAGTTTATACTTTTCTATTTCTTTCAAACTATAACCATTTGTAGACATTTTAATCTTTTTGATATGAAGAATTAATTCTTCTTTTTTAGTAGTATTCATTCTATTTAAAGTTTCTAGATTAATAGTTGGATAATTATTTTTAAATTCTGTAACTAAAGTTTCATAATACTCTTCTTCTTTAGTTTTCTCTTCTGGTATATAAGTATACTTTTTAAGTAATTCTTGATTTATTTCATTAATATTTTGATATTTATTTAAATAATGTTCTATTTCTTTATGAGAATTATTATCTGTACTCATATATAAAATACCAATACTAGAATTGATAGCTACTGGTGAAATAGCAAAATTTTCATCAGTTGGATATTCCTCTAAAAGACTCATTGTATAATTAGGTCCATTTATAATTCCATTATATTTATTAAGTATAGCTTTAGTTTCTTTAGGACGATTTAAATTTACGATAGCAAAAGAAAGCAGACTTATAATTAAAGCCACTATTAGAAGAAAAGTATTAGTATGTTTTTTTCTCTTTTTAATCCTTCTTTTTTTCATAAAAATCCTCTTTAGCATTTTCTATTATAACATTTTTTTATTTTTTGCAAATAAAAAAAGGACTTAGTCCTTATTCTTTTTTATTATTTCTATCTTAACTTTTCTAAATGTTATAAATGTTCTTCTTTTACCACAGTTAGGGCATTTAGCATGTTGAATGCCTCTTTCATATGGTAATGGTAATTTAAGAATAGTTTTACATTTATGACAACGACGATAAATATTATTACGATCTTTAATATTTTTTAACATCACGTTGAATGGTTTTAAGATAGTTTTTTTAATTTTTAAATATTTTTTGTTCTCTTTATCACGTTTATATTTATCTTTGGATATTAAACGATAAGCAAAGATAACTACGATTAATAATGGTATTAAATCAATTATTAACGTATCTATAAATAAAGATACGATAAATGATATTAGTAATAATACTAAGAGAAATCTATTTAAGCTATCGATTGCTCTGGCTAAAGCTTCTTTTAACAAATCTTTAAAATTAGGCATTAGTCTCTATTCCTTCTACCATATATTAGGATTAAACGTAAGATTTCTAAGATAGATGATAGAACACCAGCTACGTATGTAAAAGCAGCTGCTTTTAATACTTTTTTACCACCACTATGTTCTTTTTTATCTAAAATATCATATTCTTCTATTTTCTTTAAAGCTCTTCTTGAAGCATCAATTTCTACTGGTAATGTTACTAAGTGGAATAAAACGATTACTGCTTCTAAAACAATACCTAATTGAACTACTCCTAGTAATCCAGCCATAAGACCAATTACTAATACTACATAACCTAGTTTATTTGTAATATTAACAATAGGAACTAAAGCATGTCTTAAACGCATCATTGAATAGCCATCTTTATCTTGAATAGCATGACCACATTCATGGGCAGCTACAGATACAGCACTAATTGATGTTTCTTTATAATTACTTGTAGATAGACGTACTACTTTAGCAGATGGATCATAATGATCTGAAAGATAGCCTTGAACCTCTTCCACTTTTACATCTTTTAATTGGTTTTTATCTAGTATTAAACGAGCAGTTTCAGCTCCTGTCATTCCTTTTTTACTATTAATATTAGAATATTTACTATAAGTACTCTTAATGAATCCTTGAGCACCAAGTGTTATTACTAATGATATACCACCAATAATCCAATATAATAAATAATCCATTTTATACCTTCTCTCTTAGTATATTATATCTTTTTTGCGAATTTTTTTCCACCACTATATTCTTTATCAATATGTTCGATTTCTAAATCTGATGTTGCTAAAAGTGTAGCAACTCTTTTTGTTAAACGTAATTTAAATATAGTATAAAATTGTTCTAATTTTAATTGATTAGTTATATTTGTATATGTACGTTCATCAAGTAAATGTCCATAAGGACTATAAATTTTTATGACTTTATGAAGATTATCATATTTACAAATAACAATAGTTCCTTTTTCATATGGTTCATCAGTTTTATTATCAATTAAATCTCTATTATTTTCTGGTACATGAAAGGCATGAATATTAGGTTCGCAAGCAGCACAAGATATTGGATTTGGTAAGAAAACTGTTGCAAAACCATTATCTAAGTCATATGTTGAATAAACACCTGTAAATCCTGTTGCTGAGAAAGCATGACGAGATAAACCAGGTATTACTTCACTTGCTTTTAAGCCTTCTGGATGTTCTATAAATACACCTGTTCCGTGGTTAATAGCAGTATATTTTCTTAATTTACCATCAGCTCCATATACAGGTGTATAGTAAGCACCAGCACCTGAACTTACTAAAACATCTAAATTGGTTGGTGATAAGAAACCGTTATTTAAAATATCAATTACTTTAATAACATCATCAACATTACCAAATAAACCGGCGTGACCTGGTTGAATACCTAATCTTGTCATTTGACGAGCTTTTGGATCAGATACACCCATAAAATCTTCAGCACCTGTTATAACACCAGCCGTATCATAACTTAAGCTTTCAAATCCTAATTGATCTTTATATTCATTAAAAAATTCATGTGTATTAGGTAGTAATGTTTTAGCAATGATATAAGGTATATCACTATACATATATTTATTTTTACCAATTTCAGGTTTTAAAATGAAATCATAGAATTCAGGTAAAGTAATACCTGGTTTATCTAGACGACCTGAAGTATGTAATTCATATTTAAAACGTAGAATATCTAAGACAGTAATAGGTAATGTCTTATATGGTGAAGTGTTAATTTCATTTATTATTGAATTAATATCGAATAAACCATCTTGATGTAATTTTAAAGCTTCTAAAGCCGTGAACATTTTGGTGATACTTGCTAAGTCAAAACGAGTTTCTCTTGTTACTTTAGTTTTTGTTTCATCACCAATATCTCCATCATATGTTGATAAATAAATATTGTGTTTAACATCTTCTAAAGCTGTTGCAATACCAGGAGAAAGCTGTCCTATAGCAAGTACTGTTTCATAATATCTTTTTTTGATATTTTCAAATACTTCAGCAGGATCTTGGGATAATAAATCAACAGCTGTATGACTAAGTTCTTCGCGAAGTCTTTCATAAGTCTTTTGAGCTGCTTCACTTTCGATCGCACGATTACCTCTAAAGTCATATAAAATATCACTTAATTCTTTTCTTACTATTTCTTCTTTTGTCATTTTAATCCCCCATTTTATCAATGCATTCTATGTCACTATCTAAAAGATTAGCAAATATATCAGCATCTTTTTTGTTTCCAACAATTGAACCATAATGAGTAGGTATTGCAACTGTTGGTTTTATGTGATTAATAACTTCAGCAGCTTCTTTTGGATTCATCGTATATGTTCCTCCAATTGGAACCAAAGCAATGTCACATTTTACATCTAATAATTCTGGTGTTTTATCAGTATCCCCAGCTACTAAAATAACTTTATCTTCAAGATTTAATAAATAACCTACATAATTGTTTTTACGTGGATGAAATATCTTTCCTATGTTGTAGCTTGGAATAGTTTTGAATGATAATTCACCGATTTTGTATTCTTCATTAGGGTTTACCCCTTTTACTTGTTTTGAATCAATATAAGGTACTACTTTTAAGAAAATAGAATCTGGAATAATAATTGTAGTGTTCTCATTCATAATATTCTTAATTGAATCAATATCTAAGTGGTCATAATGATCGTGAGTTACAAAAATGTAATCAGCATCATGAGTTTCTTTTGATATTTTGAATGGATCAAAATAAATTATTTTGTCACTTTCAATTCTTATACTACTTTGAGTATTAATAGTTATTCTTTCTAACATATTCATTTTCCTTCCTAAATTGGTCTAAACAATAAACCGGGGTTTTCATCTTCTCTAAAGCTTAAATTTTCGTATATTTGTTTAGTTTGATTATTTATGTATTCAATTTTAGCTGTGGTAAAATTTGTTTGGAAAAACAATTCTAATTCAGATTTCTTACATAAAATGTAACGTATTAAACTAGAGCCAAAATGAAAATCAGATTTTTGTAGTTCAGGTTTAACAAATACATGTTCTATAAAAAGTGAATCATATAGACTTGATACGTATGCACCAGCAACTGGTATATTGTTAATTAAAACTGCATACATAAGTAAACAACCTTCTTTTAAGCGCACACCATAGTATGTATTAAGTGGATTTAAGCCTTTATCACTAGGAATGCCATGTGCTTCAAAACGTAATTTTTCCATAAATTCAACGGCTTTATCCGTTGGTTTAAGCACATTAAAACTGATTTTAGCACTCATAAAAAAACCCCCTTTTATCGAGGATTATTATAACATTTTTACTATAATCTGTAAAAATTTGCTTATTAATTATATTTCTCTTATCAGAGACTCAAAAAGAAGGTCAACTATGTAATTACTTGGTTCTAAGCCATATTTTTGAATTAATTTGTTAATAATGTCATCTTGATACTCTTCATTTAAGTATTTTAGAATAGATTCTTTTTTATTGGGAATAGAAGCCAAATAGTTATTTGTATACTCATTATCAAGGATTAAAACAGGTAATTTTTCAGACCAAGAAATAAAATCATCTAAGATTTCTTTTGTAGATTCTTTATAAATAAAAGAATCTTTATCATAGTTAATGATTTCATTTAAATCTGGGATAGGATTTAATTCTTCTTTGAGACGATAGTCAAATCTATCTAATAATTTAATACCATCTAATTTTAAAGCAGATAGTTGAACTATTTCCCCTGTTTCAGGTCTTAAACTTGTTGGAATTATTTCAATAATAATGTATTTTTTCTTGCTTAATTTCATAATATCACCTTTTTGTTGACTAATTAGTTGTAATCAGTGTACAATTACATTGAGCAGTTTAAAACGATACTAGTTTTACTAGTTTATCGACTGCTCACCTTTTTTTGTATTAAAAGTCCCTAAAAGGGACTTGTTTTTTTATGGTTGCCCAAGTTGGATTCGAACCAACGGAATGTCAGATCCAGAGTCTGATGCCTTACCACTTGGCTATTGGGCAGTTAGTGATATCATTATATCACTTTTCTTATTTTTGCGATAAAAAATCCTTCATATAATTCATTTGGACATACACATAAAGTACCAGGTATCTTAGTAGTTAAATATGGTAATTCTTGATATTTAGATAAATCTAAAGGAATTATTTCAATTTTATTGTTTTTTATAAATTTTTCTAATAATAATTCATTTTCTTCTTTTAGAATAGAACATGTTGAATAAATAATATAACCATCTTTTTTTATTAGTTTTAGGGCTTTTTCTAGTAATTCTTCTTGAACTTTAGAGATTCTACTTACTAAATCTTCAGAAAAAGATGAGATATTTTCTTTAGTAAGAGTTCCAGAACCACTACAAGGAGCATCTAGTAAGATTTTATCAAAGGAAAAGAAATCATCTAGAAAGCGGGCATCTTTGCCTATTGTAGTTACTCTATTAGCACCTTGTTTAGTTAAGTTGTATTTTAATCTTTCTAATCTTTGTTTGTTCTTTTCTGTTGCTGTAATCATGGCTTTATTGTTGGTTAAAGCAGCTATCTCAGTTGTTTTACCACCAGGAGCTGCTGTCATATCTAAGATTTGATCTGTTTCTTTAGGATCTAAAAATAGTGGTGGTAACTGTGAAGATAAACTCTGTAAATAGATATGTCCTTCTTTGTAGATATCTAGCTCTCTTATAACTTCTTCAGTAATATTTGGTAAGATATAAGCATTAGAGTACCAAGATACTTCTTGATATTCGATATTATGACTATTTAAAGTATTAAGAACATTTTCTTTAGTTGTTTTAATATTATTAATACGAATAGTAACTGGACGATTAGAATTATAGCCAGCTATTATGTGTTCATATTCTTCATTCGTATAATCTTTTAAAATTGCTTCTTTTAGAAAATCTGGAATCATAATAATTCCTCCTTGAATATATTATAATTGATTATTAAAAAAACAAGAAATAAATCTTGTTTTTATATTTTATTATACTTTCTTAAGATACCACGATAGATTAATTCAGTATCTTTAATCTTCGTAAAGTCTTTTGGTTTAGGTACCTTAGGAAGATTGTTCTCTATTTCAGCTTTGTCTAACACATCTTGAACAAATTCAGTACAATACTTATGATGACGACGTTTCAATCTCTTACCAAAGATAGCTGTTATTAAACCTAATAGATTATAACTATATTTATGTTTATTAACTTTATAATCTTCAATTACTTCAACGATTTTTTTATAACATCTATTAGATACTTTTAAAGAATAGATAGCTGTTTTAGTATTTTTAAATCTTTTAAATGTACCAAACTCAGTGCTTTCTCTTGTAAATCCGCCAATAAATGGATTGTAAGCATTTAAACGTCCAAAACTATACATTTGTTTTAAGTCTTTATCAAGAGATATTGAACAGTGGCAATATTCAGCTCTAGTAAAACTTTTTATAATATTTGATAGTATTGTGCCTGAATAAGTTAAAACAATATATACTTTTTTCATTTTTTCACCACACTTATTATATATTTATTATATTAAAAAAAACAAATCAATTCAATGATTTGTTTTATTTTATATCGTCATATTTAGATAATTCAACGACAACTTCTGTTTCTTTATATCCTACTTCATCACCATATTTTACAGTTAGTTTTACTGTATCTCCTGGTTTTTTGTTAGATAAGATATTTGTTATTGTTTCGAATTCTTCTACTTCTTTGCCGTTTATCTTAGTTATAATATAACCTACTCTTAAACCAGCACTAGCAGCTTTACTTTTTTCATTGATTTCTTGAATGTAGACACCTTTTGGCATGCCATAATTCTTTTGCATGTCTTCTGTTACCATGTAACCTGTAATACCAAGGTATCCTCTTTCTTTATCAATTATTTCTTCTTCATCTGATTTACCTTCCATTAGAAGGTTAACAGTATCTTGAACATCTGTTATTGGAATAGCAAAGCCCATTCCTTCAATAGATGCTTCAGAAAGTACTCTTGATGAATATTTAGCTGAGTTAATACCTATTACTTCTCCTCTACTGTTTAGTAAAGCTCCACCTGAGTTACCACCATTTATTGGGGCATCTGTTTGAATCATTTTACGAGTTGTGCTATCAATTGTAACATTTCTATTTACAGCACTTATTACACCTGTAGTTACTGATTGACCATAACCTAGTGAGTTACCTATTGCTATAACACCTTCACCTACTTTTACTTTAGAACTATCACCTAGTGTAGCAATTCTTATTTTTTCTAAAGTATCAGTATCAACATCTTTTTTCTTAACAGCAATTACAGCTATATCTTTTGTAGATGATGTTCCTTTGATAGTTGCATCATAAGACATTTCATTAATAAATTGAACACTTAATTCTTTAGCTCCATCTACAACGTGATTGTTAGTTAGAATTAAGATTTCATCATCAGTTTGACTAATAATAATACCTGAACCAGCACCTGTTTGATAATCTGATCCACCAAAATAACTTGGTCCATATTTACCTGATGTTACAAGTGTTTTACTAGTAATTGCAACGATACTTGGCATTGCTTTATCAACAACACCAGATACATCAGTGATAAAGATACCACCATCAACATTTTTATTAGCTTCAACTGTTTCAGTATATTTTAATTCAGCTGCTGGACGATTATCTTTACGATATTGTTTATAGAAGTAATAAGCTCCGTAAACAACAATTACTGTTAATGCAAGAACAATTATTGTAAGTAATAGTAATAATAATGTATTTGATTTCTTTTGAATTATTATTTCTCTTTTAGGCTCTTCCACCACTCTAGGTACCTCTACTACTTTAGGTTCTTCTATTAGTTTTGGTTTTTCTACCACTTCTTCTTTTTTCTTTTCTTTACGTGGAGGTCTTTTCTTTGGTTTTGCTTCCACATCTTTAATTTCTTTTTCTTCTGCCATATTATCTAAGCTCCTTTTCTATATAAATAATTATTAATATGTTTTATTAAATTAGTATTAAATTTTACTAACTATTACTTATTTTACCACAATTAGAAGTAGATGGTTTACTTAAAAAATATAGAAACCGTAAATTCCACCACATATGGCGCCGATTAAGTGAGAAATATGGGAAATATTATCTTTACGTCCAAAGAAACCAGCTTTTAATTCTGTCATGATATAACAGAAAAAGATAAGTACTAATGTTACTGGAATTTTACCAGCTTTCATGTTAACAAATGAACTTAAAATAATTAGCATAAAAGCGATACCACTGGATCCTAAAATACGTTTGTTTTTGGAAAACAACATATTTACTACACCAGTAACAACTGCAGTTAAAGCAATCATCTTAATCAAATTAATACTTCCATATTTTTCTTCAATCATGGGACCAATTAAAAGAATATACATAAAATTGCTCATAAAATGTTCCCAGTTTTCGTGACCAAAGATATGAGTTACTAATCTTATATATGTTAATGGGTTTAATAAGTGATCTCTTTCAGATGAAAAAATACGTCGATTAGATTTGCCATGAGTTATATTATTTAAAATATAAACAGCTAGTGATATAAAAAAGAAAGATAATATAACTACGGAATTATAACTAAAATAATTTAATATTTTGTGAACATCTATTACCATATCATCACCTATCATAATTATAGCATTAAAAAAAGTAATTGGATAATTACTTTTATTCATTACAAATATCTTCAAGTTCAAGAGGTATTCGATAACATACTATCTCGCCATCTGCTCTTTTAGCATTTATTTCAATATAAAGATTAGATTTTTCTAGATTAGGACAAGATGATTTATAGTTACCAACATTGAATTTAAGATTAGCTAAGTGATTATCTAAAGTAGAATCATAATCTACTTTGTCACCATCTTGAATTTTAGTATTCTTATCATTATATGTTTCGTATAAAGTAGATTTTATTTCTTTGTAAACTGTTTTATCTTCATTTTCATATTCTAAAACAGTAATTGATATGTACATATTCTTTTTAGCATCTAAAGCAACATTACCTGTTACTTTAATATTAGAGTCACAAGTAGTTACTTTTTTAAATTGAATTTTATGATTATAGTTAATTATTAAAGCAGATGCAACAACAAAAATAATTGCTGCTATCAAACCAATAATAACATTTCTCTTTTTTATTCTTTGTTTTTCTTTAAATATTTTATTTCCATTTAAGATGTCATCGATATTAATATTAAACATATCACTAATTTGTTTCAATAGTGCTATATCCGGAATATTTTTGCCGTTTTCCCATTTAGAAACAGCTTGGAAGGTTACGCCAAGTTTATCGGCTAATTCTTTTTGCGTAAGATTATTATCTTTACGAATTTGTTTTATTAGATTACCAATACGTTCTTGATCCATAATTTTCCCTCCTTGTTTATTATATCATGTTATAAGTTAATAACTAAACTACTTTGAAATCAGTTTCATTTAATGCTCTACTTACTTCTTCTTTAGTTATTTCTTTAGAAGAAACTATAGTAGCACATTTTTTGTTCAAATTAACTTTTACTTTTTTTACTTCTGGAATTGTAGATATTTTTGTTTCTACTGTTTTAGCACAATGTTCACAGTGCATTCCTTCAATGTTAAAAACTTGTTTATTTTTATTAAATAGCATAATTATTTCCTTCCTAATTTTATTCTTTTTAAGCGCAAAGCATTTACAACAACAGTTAAACTACTTAACATCATAGCAATAGATGCTAACATAGGATTTAGTTTAATTACTTTAATTATACCTACAGCAATTAAAACCATTATAAGGTTGTAGATAAATGCCCAAAACAAATTCTCTTTTATATTATATATAGTTTTATGAGCTATTGTAAATAAATCATTTATTTTTAATAAATTATCATTTAGAAGAATAATATCTGCTGAATCTATAGCAATATCTGTTCCATTTCCTATTGATACCCCGATATCAGAAGTAGATATAGCTGGTGCATCATTGATACCATCACCGACCATCATTACTTTATGATCTTTTTTTAACTCTTTTAAGTGAGTATTCTTTTCTTCTGGCAAAACATTTGCTATTACTTTTTTAATGCCTAATTTTTTAGCAATATAATTGGCAGTAATTTCATTATCTCCTGATAACATATAAACATTGATATTTTTATTATTTAATAATTTAACTATTTCTTTAGCTTCTGGTCTAATTAAATCACTTACACCGATTAGAGCAACTACTTTATTATCTTCTATAACATAGATAATGCTATTTCCTTTGTTAGCTAATGTTTCTTCGTCTTTCGTATATTTATTAGTTATTTTTAATTTATTGAATAGTTTGTTATTACCAACATATAATTCTTTATTATTAACAATACCTTTTAAACCTACTCCTGGTAGATTAGCAAATTTAGTTACTTCATACAAATCTTTATAACTAGAGAAAGCTTCTTTAATTGGATGTGTAGATTTTTGTTCTAAACTAGCTACTTTCTTTAAGATATTATCATCCGATTCACTGGAATAATTAAATATTTCAGAAATGCCTAATTTACCATATGTTAGTGTCCCTGTTTTATCAAATACTACTGTATCTATACTTTCAAGATTTTCTAAAGTAGAACTAGATTTTATCAAGATACCATTTTTTGTAGCAACTCCAGCTGCAACAACAATTGCTAAAGGTGTGGCAAGTCCTAGAGCACATGGACATGCAACAACTAGAACAGTTACAAAAACATTAAATGCAGTATTAAAGTCATGTATTATTATATTAACTATTAAAGCGATGAAGGCTATTACGATAATTGTTGGTACAAAATAACCACAAATAGTATCAGCTATTCTAGCTATTTTTGGCTTAGTATTACTTGCTTCAATGACCATTTTTACAATACCAGAGATAGTAGAATCTCTACCGATTTTTTCAGCTTTATATTCAATATAGCCGTCATAATTTATTGATCCAGCTATTACATTACTACCAACATTTTTCTTTACGGGTTTAGATTCGCCAGTAATAAATGTTTCATCGGTATGAGTTTCACCTTTAGTAATAATACCATCTACAGCTATTTTCATACCTGGTTTACAAACTAAAGTCATCTTTTTAGTTACTTCATCTATTGTTATTTCTTTTTCTTTACCATCTATTAGAGCTAGAGCTTTATCTGGAGTTATAGTTACAAGTTTTTTAATAGCTTCTTTAGTACTTGATGTACTCTTTTGTTCAATATAACGACCTAGTTTTAAGAAGGTAATAATTCCTGCTGTAGATTCAAAATAAAGATTATCGTAATTTTTTAGAATTATCGAAACTAAACTATATAGAAAGGAAGATATAATACCTATTGATACTAAAGTATCCATATTAGGTGTTTTATGAATTGAATTTTTATAACCATTTTTTAAAATATCAAAACCATAAAATAAAAATGGAATTGTAAGTAAAAGAGTTAATAAAGAGTGATAAAAATGATTCATATTAATCATAGGTAGATGAAGATGTTTAGCCATTGAAACATACATTAGAGCAATTAAAAGAAGAATGAAGATAATTAATAATTTAAGATTTTTACTATTTTCTTTTGTTTCTTTAAATTCATCATATTCTCCTGTTGAATGAAATCCTGCTTCAGCAATAAAACGATTTAAATCATCAATTGTTATTTTTTCTTCATCATAAGAAATGTTTGCTGTTCCCATTACTAGATTAATAGTAGCTTCATGAACATGTTCTTGTTTTCCTAGATATTTTTCTAAGCCACTAGAACAAGCTGAGCAAGTCATGCCTTCGATTCCTAAAATAATCTTTTTCATATTATCACTACCTGATTAAATTATAACATAACAAAAAGACCCAAGGTCTTTTATCCACAATATTCAATAACTTTTTTATAAATAGTTGAATCATACATGTATAGTTTATTCTTACTACCTACGTAAACGATACGATCTTTTTCATTATCGAAAGCAATCATTTTATCTTTATAATCTATACGATATGTTCCATTAATTGAAGCGTTTGTTATTTCACTACCTTCACCTAGGGAAGTAATACGATTAAACTCAGCTATTAGAAAAGCTTTATTAGCTGGATCTATTTCACATTCAGCATAGGAATGTCCTGATTTAGCATTTTTATTTTCATGAGATTTATATACCTTAATATCATACTCGGTATCTGTTAAACCATTACTAGGTTTAACTTTATCTGTATATAAAATAGCAGTTAAAGTTACAAAGACAACAACGATTACAGCTATAATAAAGATTGTTTTATTATTTTCCATAACATCACCCTCGTTAGTTATTATAACATAAAAAAAGCAGATATTCTGCTTTATTTATTATAAATTGGTTTACCAGTTTTTTTATTAAAACCGATAACATTTTCATAATCTTTAGAATTTAATGGTAATTTACGATCTCCCAATCTCTTCTTTAAAGTATTATTAATAAATCCATAAATAATTGAGAAGATTGGAACACCGATGATCATTCCGACAATGTTAAATAAACCACCAAATATTAATAATGAGAACAATACCCAGAAACTACTTAAACCAGTTTTACTTCCTAATATTTTTGGTCCAAGAATACTTCCATCAAATTGTTGTAATACAAAGATGAAGATCAAGAATGGAATACAACTTACTGGATCAACTAATAGAATTAAAGCAGCTGATGGTATGGCACCAATGAATGGTCCAAAGTATGGGATGACATTTGTTACACCAACAATTACAGCTACGATTAATGGGTATGGCATTCGGAAAATAACCATAAAGATGAAGCAAATAATACCGACGATAGCTGAATCAAGTATTTTAGCTGAAAAGAAATCAGCAAATACCTTATCTGTATAACGAACATTTTCAATTAATAAATTAGCATGTTCTTGACTTAAGGTAGCAAATAATATTTTCTTAATTTGAGCTTTGAATTTTTCTTTATCAAATAAAATATAAATAGAAATAATATAACCAATTACTAAGTTGTAGATGAATTTTAATGTATTGAAAATACCATCTCTAACTAAAACCATTAGTTTTTCGATACTTTCAGCAGTTAACCATTTTTCAACACTTTTAGATAAACTATTATATGCTGCTGTTATGGCTTCTTTGATATTTTCACTTTCAACAAAAGATGTAACAAATTGTTTACTATCACTTAAATATACATTAATGTTATTAATCAAAGTATCAATACTTCTAACGATACCTGGAATTAATAAACTAAATGATGCGATTAAGATACCAAAGAATAAAATTGTTGCTGTTGCAAGTGATAATATTCTAATTGTTTTAGCTTTTTTCTCTTTGGTTTTAGGAAATAGTTTAGAAAAAACTTTTTTATCAAAGAAATTGACTGCTGGATTTAGTAAATAAGCTATTACTAAACCAAAGATAAATGGCATTAAAATATTTAATATTTTTTTAATGATTAAAAGAATAAAACGCCATTTAGATATTAAAAAATATAATACAAGCATGGCTGCTAAAACACAAAAAGCTGTAGTTCCCCAAGCTATATATTTATTTTTGAATTTTTCTTTCATATAACCCCACTCCTTATTGGTTATGTATTATAACACTATTTATAATAATAATCATTTTATTTTGATATCAATTGATATCGGACAGTGGTCACTACCATATACGTCAGTATAAATGTGGGTATCTGTTACTTTATCAATAATACTTTCTGAGACAACAAAGTAATCGATTCGCCATCCAGCATTTGTTGCACGAGCATTACGGAAATAACTCCACCAAGTGTACTCTATTTTATCGGGATTAAAGTGACGATATGTGTCTATAAAACCAGAAGATAATAATTCTGTGAACTTAGATCTTTCTTCATTAGTAAAACCAGCATGACCCATATTTGGTTTAGCATTTTTTATATCTATTTCTTCGTGGGCAACATTTAGATCACCGCACATAACAACTGGTTTTTTCTTCTCTAACTCTTTTAAATATTTTCTTAAAACATCTTCCCATTCCATACGATAAGCTAGACGTGATAAATCATCTTTGGCGTTTGGTACATATTGATTAACTAAATAGAATTCTTCAAATTCTAAAGTAATAACACGTCCTTCATGATCATGTTCAGGGATTCCTAAACCATAAGTAACACTTAATGGTTCATAACAAGTCCAGATTAAAGTACCAGAATATCCTTTTTTCTCTGCAGGGTTTATGTATAGATGATAACCGTCTGGTTCAAAATCTATTTGTTCTTCTAATGCTTTTACTTCTTGAAGGCAATAAATATCAGCATCTACAGCATAGAAGAAATCAGCAAATCCTTTTTTTAAGCAAGCACGAAGACCTGCAACATTCCAAGATACTATTTTCATGCGTGACTCCTTTGATATTTTTCAATTATATCTAAATATATTTGATATGTTTCTTTAGAAATTGTCTCCCATGATTTAGCTAAATCACGATGAGCATTTTCACATACTTCTTTATATAATTTTTTATCATTTATTATTTCGATAATACGGTCTGTAAATTGTTCTAAATCATTAGGTGCTTTGAAGCCATTAACATTGTTTGTTACGGTATCAGATGTAACTGATCCTTCAATAAAGATTGTTGGTGTCTTTTGACTTGCTGCTTCTATTTGAACTAAAGAAGAAGCATCAAATAATGATGGGAAGACAAACAATGTTGCACGATAATAAATTGAGCTTAATAATTCACGATCCATTATCTTACCTGTCATGATTACTTCTTTTTCTAAGTCGTATTCATGAATTTTCCTACGTAGTTTTTCTTCATCTGGTCCAGTACCAACATATAACATTTTATATTGAATACCTTTTTCTTTTAATCTTTTCATAACATCTAAAATAAAGAAGATATTTTTTACTTCATTTAGACGACCTACAAACAAGAAGACATTTTCATCTTCTTTTATTTTATATTCTTTATTAACTCTAGCTACTGCTTCTTTAGGATTAGAAATTAATTTTAACTCTGTACCATTATATTCAACTATTGGCGTACCTTTATAACCAAAATCTTCAAATACTTTTACCATAGCATGATTAATAGCTATGCAAGCGAAACTTTTGTTATAAACTTTTATTATTTGATGGATAAGTAATTTACTTAAGCGATCACTTTTTAGATATTTTCTAAATTCAAAATCAAATCTAGTATGCATAGTTGATATAGTTGGTATATTTAGTTTTTTAGCAATATGTAGACCTAATTTACCCATTGTAAATGGCGAATGAATATGAATAATATCAAACTTTTTAGCTAATAAATCTTTTTCAATAGATATTGGTTTTAGTTTTGGAGTTCCTACATGATATTCAGTTAGGGGCAAATGAATACTTTTAACACGATAAATATCATAAGGTTTTTCATCATCACCCTCTGTTGAATCAGTATAAGGAACAACAATCGTTACATTAGCATATTTAGACATGTTTCTTGCTAAAGCATCCATAACCATTACAACGCCATTAACGTTTGGAAAAAAATCATCCATAAATAAGCCAATATTTAATTTTTTCATTAAGAGACCTTCTTTTCTATATAGGATTTATTAATTTTGACAAAAAAATCATTTAAAGAAATTGGTGGTATATCTTCATAGTTGTGACTATGACCATAAAAAGTATTATATTTATATACTTTAGAGACAAATTTATCATATGAATTATATAACATTATAACCGGTAACATCTTGTGATATATTCTATCAATATCTGGTTCTTCTAAATATTTAAAATGAGTAAAATAAACATAACATATATTAGCAAATAACCAATTTCCAATTGCCACCTTATTTAATTTTCTTTTTTCTGCTTCAAAAACCATCCATAAAGTATTATCTATAAAGATATCTAAAGAATGATATTCATTTAATTTATCTTTTTTAGTAATAGATTTTTTATTATAACGATAAAAATAAATATTATTATCTATTATTTTTATATTTGGTTGTGTTATTAAGAACAAAGAATGAAATGCTGCATCTTCATGATTATATGTTTCGACAAAACGTAGTTTATATTTTTCTAAATAACTACGACGATATAGTTTGGCATGAAGGCAACGTGTGTGATTATTAATAAAGCTTACTTCACCATTTTTTTCTTCAAAAGCAGTTGTTCCAGATACTAATACTATCTCTGGTTCTTCTTCCATTCGATTTACAAGGTTTTGAAGGGCAAAACAATTGTAAAATAAATCATCACTATCAAGGAAGAAAACATAATCTCCTTTTGCTTGTTCTAAACCAACGTTACGACAGCCCCCGGGACCAATATTTTTTTCGTTTCTAATAATTGTTATATCTAAACGATCTTTAAAAATATCTTTTAAATATTCATAACTTTTTTCGCTACAATCATCAACTATATATACTTTTATTAAAGGAGAAAGTGTCTGACTACAAATACTTAGAAGAGTTTGTTCAATTGTTTCATACGCATTATATGCTGGAATAATTATATCTATCATATTAACTCTCCTCTACTAGTTTAACAAATTCCATGATACCTATTTTAGGATTTGCTAACTTTTCTTTATCTAATGTATCAAAAGATGTAAAGAATTGGTTTTTAATTAATTCAGTTAATTCTTTCTCATCTTTAACAGGATATTCATCAACAATCTCTAGTAGTCTTTTACAAGCACGCGCTAGTTCTATTCTTTCCCAGTTTAAATAATAGTAATACATAGCATAGAAGACAGATATAGCTAATGCTGCTATTCTTTTAGCAGGTACTTTATCTTTAATGGCTTCTTCTAAAACATATACCATATTATCTACATAACCAAAAATACCAGTATAATTGTATTCACAATCATTATTTCTAGTTATTGAATTTTTATTATATAACCAATAATAAATAGATTTATCTAAATAAACTATTTTAGGATTTCTTAAATAAATAGAATGATTAAAAGCATTATCTTCGTTAGCACGTGAATCATTAAAATGAATATTGTACTTTTTTAAGAATGAACGGCGATACATTTTCCCATGTAACCATACCGAATCTTCTCTATGAAGACGATATTCGCCTGTAGAAGATCGTTCATAGAAATTACCTATTACCATATCAGCATTCTTTTTGCGCATAGTATTATATAAGTCTTCTATAGCTTTTGGATTACTAAAAATATCATCACTATCAATAAAGACAATATAGTTAGAATTACTATTTTTTAGACCTTCTTCTCTTGCTACGCCTGGGCCACCATTCTTTTTAAGTTTTATCTCTTTTATTTTGATAAAATGAGAAAAGAATTCAATTAACTCGTGATAATCTTTTCCGGCATCATTACAAACATAAACATTTAATTTATCAGCAATAGTTTGAATACTAATAGAATATAAAGTATTTTCAATTGTTTCATGGGCATTATAAGCTGGAATAATAACATCTATCATAAAATCACCTTTATTTCTTTTCCGTTATTTATTATATATTCAATGTAATCATTAAAATTATAATTATTATTTAGTTTTGGATATTCAAATACTTTTAATTTAGTAGCTATATCTTTATTAATCTCTTTACCCATCATTTTGTTATAATCTAGATGTTTGTTTTTGATATCTTCTATAGCTTCTTCATAAGTATTATATTCATGAATGCCTTCGTTGTAGTAATTAGCTATTTCAAAGTTATACCATTTGTTATTTTCTTTATATATTAAAGTACTGTGTGTACTATAGTTATTCTCATGATCGAGAGCGATGATTAGAAAAATGGTTTTGTATTCATAGTTATGATTTTGAAACCAAGTTCTTTCTAATTCGACATAATCAAAACAGAGACCATATTTATTGTTTAATAGTTCTAGAGATATATTCAAATGCCATTTATCTATGTTATTATCTATTTCCGCATTTTGATAAATTTTATTTTTATCTTTAATACCATATTGAATGTTATTTATAATAAAATTATATAATTCTTGAGGGGTATTTATCTGGCTTATTTCAAGTGGCATTATAAGACCTCTTTTCTACTTGCTATTATAACATAGCTTAAAAATAATTAAATAAAAAACAAGCAATTATTTGCTTGCTTTTAGTTTAACTGCAGTACCGTAAACAATTATTTCAGCAGCGCCTTGCATTACTGCTGATGAACCATATTTAACACCTACTACAGCATCTGCTCCAAGAGCTTCTGCTTCTTCAACCATTCTTTTAGTTGCTATTTGGCGTGCTTCACGTAACATTTCAGTATAACCTTTGATTTCACCACCAACGATGGTTTTCATACCAGCCATAAAGTCACGACCAAGGTGTTTAGATTGAACAATCTCTCCTTTTACGATTCCTAAAGATTCAGTTATTGTTTCACCAACAATAGTTTCTGTACTAAATAATTTCATTTTATATCCTCCTAATATTTACTGGCTTCGTCTTCTTCGCCAGATTTAATTTCTTTAATACGTGATATTAAACTTACTATTAAACATATTATAGGTATTAATAAATAAATTCCTATAAAAATGAAAAATAATATCGGCATATTTTTTAAATCAATTAAACCATTGTAAAGTACTATTGATAACATACTAATTAATAAAGCTTCGATAATGACGAAAGGAATAATAGATCCTATTATTTTTTTGGTATTTTTTTTCATGTATTCACCTACTCGTTAAAATATGCATCTACGTAATAGATTTGTTTACCATCTTTTTGGCATTTAATTTCCCAATCAGTCATAACGTTTGGTATATGTCTTTCATCATTATGAAGATCAACACTTACTTTTTTAAAGATATACCAATAATCAGATAAGGTTTCTAAAGAATAAGAAAATAATACTTTATTATCTGTTTTTAAGATAATATGTTTATTCTTTTTAAATATACGATCATATGATTTTAAATAATTAATATGAGTAAATCTTTTCTTTTCATCTATTGGCTTTGGCCATGGCTCAGAAAATGTTAGATAGATAGTATCTATTTCTTTACCAAAGAAATCTATTATACGATTAGCATCAGCACATATTAGTTTTAGATTAGGTATATTTTGGTTACCTATTTTATTTACAGCTGTTGCTGTTTGGGATTCATTTAATTCTAAACCTATAAAATTAATTTTAGGATTTTGTTTAGCCATGTTTATTATAAATTCTCCACGACCCATACCTAATTCTAGATTTATAGGATTATTGTTTTTAAAAACTTCATGCCATTTATTTTTATATTGAGTTGGATTATCTATAACATAAGGGCTTCTTAATAGTATTTTATCGGCATCTTTTACGATGTTATATTCCACTTTGCATCACCTATTTGTATTATAACATAAATAAAAAAAGAAAAAGTTATCTTTTTCTTCTTATATAATCTAAGTTGCTAGGAATAGCACCCATATCCAGTAAGAAGGCACCTTCGTTACGTGGATCTGGTCCTACATACTCTCTTTCAGTTATCTCACCATCTTTTTTAACAGTATATCCACATGGTTCTTCAATTATAGAAGCAAAACCATTAGATAGTTTTGTTACATTTGTTGGTAAGTTAGCTATTGATTGTAATGGAGCAATACCTGTAAGGATACTATTCTTCACTTTTATACTTATATCATCATATAATAAACCATAATTAGATGTTAGAGCTATTAATGGTTTTAAGTATTCATTTGGTGTTGTTATTTCATATTTAATGTTTGGTTCTAAGATGTTTGTTTGAGCATTTTTTAAAGCTCGCATTAAAGCAATTGGTACTGCGATATTATAATGCATTGGTTCAGAACCAACATTATCACAGAAGCCTGATACAAGTTCTATTTCAGCATCTGTTAATTTCCAACCATATAAACCTTGATGAATATAATGTTTTACTAATCTTTCAACTTGTCTTTGATATTTAGTGAATAAATAATCAGTTGAAACACTTGATTTATATTTAATTCCACTACCATATGGTAAAGGTCTTATACGGAAACCAACACCTGATACTCTAGTATAGTTAGCTTCCCCGAAGCCTTCTTCAATTGGGGTTTCTTTACATACAACAATAGGATCACTTAACATAACATCTATACCAAATCTTGTTTGTAAGATATTAGATATTACTTCCCCTTGTAGTTTACCCATTAAATCAATACTAATTTGAGAAGTTAGTTTATTGTATCTTAGATGAAGATCTGGATCTTCATCATTTAAAACTTCTAAAGCACTAATTAATGCATTGATTTGCATTGGGTTTTGTGGTTTTATAGTGGTGTTATATAAAGGATTTACAAAACTTGCTGGTGTGAATGATGGAAATGGTGCTCCAATTATGTCACCACAATGAGCAGATAAACCAGTAATAATACCTATTTCACCAGTTTCTAATGTTTCTTTACGAACTTTTTTATCACCAACGATTTTAGATATTGTTCTTACTCTTTCTTTATTGCCATCAGCATTTGTAAATTCTATACGATTTTCTAAAGTACCATTTAGGACTTTAACATATAATTCTCTAACTCCACTATCTCTTTTTACTGTGTAAACATAACCACTAAATTTATCGCTCTTAGGGCCCTTAGCTGTAGGTAGATATTTTTGGATTGCAGAAATTAATCTTTCGATACCTTCATCGTTTAGAGCACTACCACCTAAAGCAACAGATACTTGGCCTTCTCGAGATTTAGTTGTTAATGTTTTATCTATTTCTTCTTTAGAAATAGGAATATCATCTAAATATTTATTAATTAAATCATCATCTGTTTCAGCAACTAGCTCAGTCATTTTTTCTTCGGATGGCTTAACATATGATAATTCTCTTGTTTTTAAATCAACATCTACTTCAATAATTGGGATGATTGAGGCATTAAGTTTTTCTCTTAATTCACTTAGTGTTCGATTATAATCGGCACCTAAACGATCCATCTTATTAATGAAGAAAATTGTTGGTACTTTTCTTTCTTGAAGGATACGCCATATAACTTGCGTTTGTGGTTCTACTCCTTCTACACCAGAGATTACTAAAACAGCTCCATCTAAGACACTAATAGATCTTTCTACTTCAGCAGAAAAATCAACATGTCCTGGTGTATCTATTAATTGTAGTTCACGATCTGGTATATCTATAGAGACCATTGATGAACGAACAGAAATACCTCTTTCTTGTTCAATTTGTAGATTATCTGTTGTAGTGTCACCATGATCTACACGACCACGTTTGGATTTTGTATTTGTGTGATATAGTAATTGTTCTGTTATTGTGGTCTTACCAGCATTGGCATGTGCAAAGATTCCGATTGTCATTACTGGTTTTTCCATATAATCACTCCTTATAATTTTGAGGAATCAAAAGTAATTATTTGACGATTATCTTCAGGTACATCTTTTACTTTATATTGACCATGTGTATATTCATCTATAATACTATTCCAGAAAGCAAATGCTTCAGGGCTTTTTGGAACTGGTCTTACCTCCCATTTACCTTTATGCATATCAAACACTTGGAATGCAGCTTTTTTACCTACGCCTTTACGACGATACCAATTAAGAACAAAGAATTCAGATAAGTCTTTAGCTTTCTTGTCTTTTAGTTCCATGAACTCGTCATCAACTAAGATAAAACCAGCTATTTGATTATCAACCTTAATAAAATATGGTTCATAATTCTCATTCTTCCAATAATAATCAATATAATCATATGTAAATAAACCATGTTCGTTTACTTCCATATGAAGATATTTTGTTATATCATGCATATATAACTGAAATAAATTTGATAGTACTATTTTATCTTTATTAGCTATTTTTTCAACTTTTACTTTCATTTTTTAATACCAACTTTCTACCTTGATTTAGTTCTTCTAAATCTTTAGGAACAAAAATACCATCTTGCATGATCAGTTCATCATCAAATAAGATTTGGCCACCACCATTTTCTTTCTTATGAATTTGAACCATATCCCAGTGAATTCCTGATTTATTACCATTATCACTTGTTGGATGGCTTGATCCTAGAGCAATATGAATAGAACCTAACATCTTTTCATCATAGATGATATTTTTAACGATTCTTTGCATGTTTGGATTAGTACCAAAAGCAAATTCACCAGCATATCTTGCACCTGGATCAGTATCTAGAATTCTATTTAATTCTTCTGTATAAGGATCACATACGGCTGATACTACTTTACCATCTTTAAATGTTAGTTGGATATGAGAAAATGTAATATCTTGGTATAAAACAGGAGCATTGTATGTTATTGTTCCGTTAACACTCTCTAGTTCTGGAGCAATAAATACTTCTCCATCTGGTAGATTAATCTTACCATTACAAATAGTAGCTTTATATTTACCTATATCAAATGATAAATCTGTATTAGGAGCTAAGATATGAACATGATTTGCTCTATCCATACGCTCTTTTAATGGTTCCATCATTCTACCCATTTTTTCATAATCAGTATTTAGTACTTTGAAATAGAATTCTTCAAATCTTTCTGTACTCATTTCAAATCTTTGTGCTAGACGTTTAGATGGATATCTTACTGTTACCCATTTAGTTTTTGGTAAACGAATATCCCAATGAACTGGTTTATAGTAAAGTGTGTGATATAGATTCCATTTCTCTGGTGGTATATCACTTAATTCAAAGATATTATCATCATCTTTAATTTCAATATAAACATTCATTTCACGCATTAAAGTAGATTCAAAATTTGTTTGAATATCAATTTGTTCTTTAGTAGCACCAATTAATATTTCTCTTTGAATGTCACTTTCTTTTAATAAAACAAAAGGAATAGCTTTTCTTTCATAACATCTTTTAACGATGTGTTTTATTAAAGGTGCACAACTTCTACTTGATTCAATTAAAACCCTTTCTCCAGGTTGGATATCAACGGAATGATTGACAATGATATCACCTAATTCTTCAATTCGACGATCGACCATAATTACCTCCTATATGTTATTTATAAACTCTTCTTCAATAATAACATATTCTTTATTTTTTAAATATTCTTTATTTTTATTAATTCTTTTATTTATATTTTTATGTAAATTATTAATATTATTTTTAGTTAATTTAGTTAGTGGATAACTATTATTTTCATTAACAACATAATATTTATTATCTATCATATCTACCCATAATGGGAAGATGATACTATTTGTTAATAAGTAGTTATTTATACTATACTCATTAAATATATTTGTATGAATATAGATATTATAACCAGTCTCTTCATAAATTTCTTTAATTATTTTATTTAACTTATCAATATCTATTCGGTTATCAATATTATTAGTTTTACTTCTTCCTTCATTTAACATACACATTAAATGTAATTCTTTAAGATGATATTTTTGAAGAAGTGAAACAGTATCTTTTATCATATTGATATTTTGATTAGAAATAGTCATTTGAACAGAAATATTTTTATCCTTTAATTTAGCTAAAGTTTTAATTGTTTGTTCAAATGAATGTTCTCCTCGAATAAAATTATGATATTCTTTTAATCCTTCAATACTTATACAATAATTATCTACTAAAGAGATAATACTATCAGGAATAGAAATAGCATTAGTAAAAAGTGTTACTTCTATTTTTTCTTTTTGACAATATTCAATTACTTCTTTTAAGTGTGGGAAAGTAGTACATTCTCCACCACTTAATAAGACTTTTTGAATACCAAATGATTTTAGTTTTTTTATTACTTCAATAGTATTTTTTAAAATTGAATTACTATCTTCCGGTGTTTTATTATTAGCATTCATATAACAATGTTTACAATATAAATTACAATGGTGAGTAAGAAGAATGTTTGCTGTATTAAACATCTTTAATCACCTCGCTTAAGAAAGAAATCCAATCTATTATTGTAAATGGATATTGATTTAAGTATTCAATAAATACTTTCTTATTTAAATCAATAAAATATTTGTAAGCTTTAGTATTTTTACAATCTTGTAAGATATTTAATAAAGCATTATTTTTAAGATTACCCATTATTATTTTATTTGATTTAATATTTGTACAATAAACATTTAATTTATTATCAATATATAAATTGCGGGGTATCATATTTCCATAATCACGATGAGAGTTTTCATTATTTAAATATATATTGTAAGGGCAATCAATTATTAAGTGTTTGGCAATAAATAAATTATCAAATAATAAATATTCTCTTTTGTTATGGGCAGTAATATAATCTAAAGCTTCATAATTTTCTTTTAATTTATTATTTTTTAAATGACAGTTTAGAATTATATTATCGTATTTATTGATTATTTTGATTACTTGATTCTTTTGTAAATAATTAAATGATATTTCATAATATAATTCTTTTATGTTATCTATTCTTGTAAAAAGATTAGTGTTATCACAAATGATAAAACAATACTTGTTAGATAATTTTTTTAATAATTTATTATCTTGGTTTTGGTAATTAAATATTTTAATAAAAATATATATTTTATTAAAAGAAAATTGTTCTAGTGAATCTATTAATTTTTTTAGATATCTATTAGAACATTTAATATAGATTCTTTCGATTCCCGATTCTTCAAGATAGTTAAGATTATCTTCAAAAAATTTAGTTATCTTAGAACTATATTCAATTGTTATGGTTGCATTTTCAGATTTTAAATACTTAATCTTCATCATAAACTTTACAATTTGGTTTATAATCTTTCATGCTTTTAAAGATACCATAACTAATACCAAAACAGCCTGTATTACAACCTTTTATCTTACAATCTTTGCAGCCTTCTTTTGTACGACGACTTAATTCATTAAATCTTTTAACATTTGGACTAGACCAGATAGTATCTATAGAATCTACTAAGATATTACCCATATAGAATTCTTTGTATTTCATCATATCACAAGGATAGGCATCCCCATTTGAATCAATATTAATTCTTGTCTTTCCACAATTACATTTTAGAACGCTGAAGCGATAAGATTCTTCTTCAGTATAATTACTATTTTTATATAAGGCATCATAGAATTTATAACCATCGATACCCATTCCAATTTTTTCAAATGTAGTTTCAGTTTCATGCTTTTTAATATAGATTAAATCTTTTAATAATTGTTCATCGATGATAACTTGATCAGTTTTTTGACCACGTCCCATTGGTAAAACTAGAATTGTTCCAAAAGATTTGCAATGTCTTTTAGAAACAAAGTTATACATATCAATAATGCCATTTTTATTCTTATTAGTTATTACCATTTGAGTTCTAAAATCGATGTGATGTTTATTACAATTCGTGATGGCAGTTGTAGCAAAATCAAAACTTCCACGTCCACGAAGTGAGTCATTAGTTTTTTCATCTGTTGAATCTAAACTAATTTTTATTCTTAATAAGTTTTTATTTAAACCCTTAAAGCTTGATAATAATTCGTCATTAATACCAGAACCATTAGATACAATTTCAACAAATATATTATTATTAATAAATAGTTTTACAATATCTTTTAATTGTTTTACTAGTGTTGGTTCACCACCACGAATGGAAACATATTTGATTCCATTAGCTATCAATTTTTTCGCTATCTTAAGAGAATCAGGTGAATCAATTATTTCTTTGTTACCTAGTGAAGAGGCACTACAGAATATACAATTTAAATTACAATAATTAGTAATATCCCATGTGGCATATAATGGATATGGTAGACGAATTTTATTATTGTTTAAATAATGTTCATGAATCATTACTAAAAATCCATCTGGTTGATATTCTAGTTTTGTTTGTTCACATAATTTATCATATTCTTTATATAATTCTATTAATTTATTATTCAAAGATATCAGTCCCTTCAAAGAATTCTAAAAGGTCTTTAACATCTTTTTTATTTTTAGCTTTTAGTATTTGATAAAAATAATCTACACCAATAGAATCTATTTTTAACATTTGACCTGTTTTAACGTTTAAGAAGAATCCTGTTTTTTCTTCTAAATCTTCAGTTATGTAATAAATTATGTTTTTATTTATTTTCACCATAGATACACTCCCCCGCTAATATACATGAGTTTAAGTCTTCACTATAGATATCATTATTAAAATGATAAGCTCTAGCACGACATCCACCATTACATTTATCTTTTTTATTACATTCTTTATGACAAGATAAGTTTTTGTATGTTTTATGCATTTTCTGCCAAGATTCAGTTATAGTATCACTGTTTTTGATATTACCGAAAACAAATTCAGTTAAACTTGGACACATGCAAATATTTCCATTTGATTTAAGATAAAGGAAACGTGTACCTACTCCACAATCAGTTATCTTTAAATCAATATTAATTAATGGACTTGTATACAGATCATGTATTTTTTGAACAGCTGCATACATATCTTCCTTTAATTCTTTTGCTCTTCCACTTGGAATAATAGCATCTAAAACACATGGTAAATCTAGTTCTTTTATGAATTTAATTGTATCTTCTATATGATCTAGATTGTGTTTACCTACCATGGTATTAACACCTATTTCTATACCTGTGTTTCTTAAATATTTAATACTTTTTAATGTTCTTTCTAAAGAACCTTTAACCCCTCTGAATTCATCGTGAACTTCTGGTAGGTGTGAATCAATACTTGTTATAACTTTTTTTACATGATACTTTTCTAATAAATCTAAAGTTTCTTTACTATTATTAGTTAAGTTAGTGAATATAGTTACAAGCATTCCACTTTGATATAGTTTATCTAAAATTATTTCTAAATCTCTATATAGTAGTGGTTCCCCACCAGTAAGATCGAATTGATAAACATTTAACTTTACTGCTTCTTTAATTACTTTATCTAAGTTTTCAATAGATAAATAATTTTCGTTGGCAATGTTAAAGCTACCATAACAATGCTTACATCTTAAATTACACTTATCAGTTAATTCCACAAATAAACGAGCATAGTTTTCTTTAGTTAATCTCTTTATATTATGTAATTTCTTTTGTCTTGTTGTTTTGATAATATTCATTTTAATTAATTCATTTATTACATCTTCTATATCTAGATATGTTTTATTTAATTCTTCTAGAGTAATTCCATGATTATTATAGATATATTCTAGAATGTTAAACATATCTTCATTGATATCAAATTTTTGATGTAGAACACGATTATAAATAAATGTTGTTTGTTCAAAAGGATTATTAACTATTACAACTTCGTTGTTAATATACAATTTCATAATTAACCTCCTTGCATGGTAACTAAAGAAACAGAAAAATCTGTTTCTTTAATTATGCGCTACAATGGCAAGTTCCAGAAGAACAAGCAAATGTAGAGTTTGTTGATACTACAGTAATTGTAGGTTTAACTTTCATATCCATACTCCTTTCCTTTTTACTCAACTCAAAAATAAAAAACAGGAAATTAACGTTAAATAGTTATTTTCCTGCCATTTGAGTCTTTTAATGAGTTAGTTTTTGCACACGAAAGAATAAGAGTTAGGAAAACACTTGATTTATGTAATCGATAATGATAACAAAAATCATCTTTCATGGACAATCACCTCACCCATTAATAATAAGTTATCATTACTTTAAGTTATTGTCAATCGCTTAAATATATCTTTTATTTATGTTGGATATTATAATTCTTTATATCAATTAAAAATGAGAAATACATATTTCTCATTTGATAATACAACCAGGATCTTTTTTCTTATAACTACCTGTTAAGGCATAAGTTAAGCATCTTAAACCTCCTTGGCATTGTTTAGAATCGTCACATTCTTCACATTCTTTAGGAACAAATGGTTTTTGAAGATCCTTTAGTATTTTATTATTCTTATATAGATCTAACATATTATCTTTTAGTAGATTACCTACGACAATAGGCATTCTACGACATGGTACTAAATCACCATTTTCCATAATAGTTAATAATTCTTTTCCGGCTGTGCAATGATAAGCATAATCATTTGTTTTAGTAAATTGTAAGGCGCGGTACATAGCAACGTTTGTCTTACTATGTTTTTTTCTCAAGCGATTATGTTCTTTAGCCATAATACTTAAATATTCTTGGGTTTCTTCAGCATTCATTATAAAATCTTTGTCATACTCTGAACCAAAAGGAATATAACGATCTGACCAGATGTTATCAACACCAAGAGATTCACCATAACGAACTACTTTAGGGAACTCTTTATAATTTAGTTTGGTTGCTGTAAAAGATATAGAAGTATAAATATTATTCTTTTTTAGTAATTTAATAGCTTGACCTACTTGTTTATAAACACCTTGCCCTCTTACATAATCGTTTGTTTTTTTAGAACCTTCTAAACTTACTTGGACATATTCAGGATTATATTCACTTATTTTTTTAGCAAGTTCTTCTGTTAATAAAGTCCCATTTGTTAGAATTGAAAAGGAATATAGTTTTGCATCTTTTTTAAATTCATCTAATAATTTAAACAGATAAGGAGAACATAATGGTTCTCCTCCTGTTAAATTTATATGTCCCTTTATATTTAATTCTTTTAGAAGTTCACGATATTGATCTAGAAAACTTAATAGCTTTTCATAATCTAATTGAACTGGTTTGTGGTCTTCTTGATAACAATGTTTGCATTTCAAATTGCAAGCTTCACTAAGATGCCACTGAAGATAGAAGGTTTCTACCATGAGCCTCCGCCTCCACAAGAAGAGCATCCACCACCACATGATGAACAACCGCCACCACATGAAGAACAACCGCCTGAAGATGATCCACTAGAAGATGGATAATAAACACTTGATGTAAATGAATCATATGAATCAATATTTCTATAATCAAAGTCACCAACATTTTCTGGGAACTTAACATTAAGTTTTTCAAATTTCTTAATCCATTTTTTAGATATATGTAATGTATAGGCAAATGGTAAGATATCAAAGAAATAATTTGGATTCTTTTCTACTTGAGCTTCTAACTCAGCTTTTTCGGCTGTTGCAAGATAATTTTTGAATCCTTTAACACGAGCACTTATTAATTCACCATATTTAGTACGACGTGTCATGATATAACCAATTATCCAAGTTATAGGTAAACTGCCTAAAGATACCCAATATAATAATTGATATTTTGGTGCTAAATCTTCGATACCGAAGAAAGAAATAACCCAAAGCGCAACTAAGAAAATTGCTACTATATGAACGAAGGTACGTAAACTTCTTCCTACTGGTTCTTCTAGTTTTTTATTAAAGTCTTTTTCTAAGTAATCAGCAACTTCTGTATATACTTTATAGAAAGTTTTATTACTTGCTATATCAGTTGTTTCTGAACCTTTAGAGAACAATCTTTTAAATAAGTATGTCTCAGATTTAGATAATTCTGGTAATTCGTTAGCAAGTTTCATTTGAATATCATTTGATTTGGCTTTGACTAAATCATCAGTTTTAATTTGGATAACGCCTTTTTCAATCAATGATGCACAAGCTTCTTCGAATTCGGCGCATTCATCGCCATAGAATGCGACACCTTTTTCTTTTTCTTTAAAATATTTATTTATTAATTTTTGATCTTCAACTGAAGTATTGATATCAATTTTCTTCATTAGATCAACTTTCATTCTTCTTTCGTAACCTTCACGGAAGATTAGATTTTTAATTTCTAGATTTTTTTCACCTTTTTTATCAATACTAATATAACCTTTAGCAGCTAGTGATACTAATAAAGATGCTATTAATTTACGACCATTTTGTTTACCAACAATGTAACCTACTTCTGCTGGATCTAAATTGTCTGGTGAATAAAATTCAACTGGTGCTGGTTCTTTAGGATAATCTTTACCATAAATTAACCATAAAATAATCGTTAAGAACATGAAACCAATTATTATTAGAGATATAATTAATGATCCATATCCATAATTGTATGAACCCTCTTCAAAATATCCTTCTTCCAATGGTATATCAACTGTTAGAGATTGCTCTAAACCATAATCTGTACCTGATATAGTTATTGTTTTACCATCTTTAGAAATATAGTAATCTAAATTTTTAGCTTTAGTTTTACGTTTTTTATCTTTAAATAAATTTATTTTATTAGTATCTATATCTTTTGGCATATTAATGGTAATTACGAAATTATTTATTCTTGGATACCAATAATCACCAAAAGTATGGAAGATAAATTCATCGTAACCTTTAAATGGATCACTACCCATATCGTAAGTATAACTTATGACGTAATCTTCTGTGCCTGATGCAAATGCATTAGGATCGCCAATTTTAATTCTTTTTTTACCATTTACTACATCTGTAGTAAATTGACGATTGGAACTTAAATTAGATATTACAGAATGACGTTTAATTGTACGGTTATCTTTATTAGTATATTCTAACCATTCAGGGATATACTTAAATATTCCGTGGTGTCCACTTTCAACCCAGGTAATAGTAATTGTTTCAGTAACATTTACTTTATTATCTTCTTCTACGTCTAAATCTACATTGTATTGATCAATTACAAAGCCAGGATCTGTTTCCTTAGGGTTATTAGAGTTACCTGAAGGATTAATAAACATTGATAAAATCCCACCAAAGAAACCAGCAGACCAAAACGCAATAAAAATAAATATAACTATTTTACCTGCTAAAGGAAGGCTATTACCTGTTCTATCTTTTATTTTATCCATTTTTATTCCCTACATTTCTACTTTTATGTTTTCTTTTTCTTCCTCAGTTGCTTCAAACATTTTTTTAGATTTATAACCAAAAATTGCAGCAACTATATTACTAGGAACCATTTCAATACGATTGTTAAACTCTCTTACAGAAGCATTGTAATATTTTCTAGCATGAGCTATTTCATCTTCTACTGTTGTAAGTTGTTTACTCAAGTCTAAGAAATTTTCATTAGCTTTTAAATCAGGATAGCTTTCTGCTAAAGCAAATAATTTATTTAAGTTAGTAGTTATTTCTTCGTTGCTATTTAATTTATCGTTCATAGATAATTTAGCATAATTATTTCTTTCTCTTACTATACCTTCTAATGTTTCACTCTCATATTTAGCATATCCTTTTGTAGTTTCAACTAAGTTAGGAATTAAATCCCATCTTTTTTTCAAATATACATCCATTGTTGAGAATGCTTCCTTTACTTTGTTATTAGCTTTAATAATTTTATTTAGTGTTACTACTATATAAACAACTAATAAACCAACTATTATTCCTATAATATATTCAATCATCTTTCTTCTCTCCTATCTATATAATTATATCTTTTTTTTACTAACTTGATACTTTTTTTAATGCTTCAAATTCAAGATGTTCAATATCTAATAAGCGATGATCGTCAAATGTTAATTTGAATACTTCTGGAGCATTTAATTGACCATCAACTAATATTTTATTTTTATATTTTATACGAATGTTTTTATCCATATCAATATATTCTAATTTAGAAAATTGTAATAAATAGAAACATATTGCATAACCATGTGTAAAGACTGCTACTCTTTTATCTTTATTATTATCAAGTATGTCATTTATTGCTTCATTCATTCTGGCAACTACTTCTTTTTGTGATTCACCATTTTCAGTTTTAAATTCTTTATCTTTGTATTGTTTGATAAACCAGTCTGGATGTTTGCCTTCATTTGGAATCCCTACACGGCGTTCATCTAAACGTTCATCAATAGTAGCTGTTAAACAATTTAGTTCCATAAAGTATTTAGCAGTTTGAAGAGTTCTAACACATTTACTAGCATAAATTCGATCAAGATTATAAAACTCTTTTTCTTTACTTAGAAGAGCTGCTCTTCTTTCACCGTTAATGCTTAGAATTAATTTTTCATTACGTACTAATGAATCATCGGAAGTTAAATATTTTTCGATACAATTCAGATCTAATCTAGTTGAATGTCTTATTAAATAAACTATTGTCATATAATCACCTATTTTAATTATAACATGAGTGTTATAATATTTTTATCATAAGGTGATAAAAATGAATAAAAAAATTATTTTAGATATTTTAAATAGTCTTAATGGTGATTGTCATTTAATTGCTGTTAGTAAAACTAAACCCATAGAAATGATAAAAGAAGTTTATGATATGGGTATTAGAGACTTTGGTGAAAACAAGGTTCAGGAATTAATAAGCAAAAGAGAACAATTACCTGAAGATATAAGATGGCACATGATTGGTCATTTACAAACAAATAAAGTTAAAGATATTGTTGATAAAGCTTATCTAATTCACTCTGTTGATAGTATTAAACTATTGAATGAAATTAATAAACAAGCAATAAAAAAAGATATTGTAGTTAATATTTTATTAGAAATAAATATTGCTAATGAAGAAAGTAAATATGGTTTTAGACTAGAAGAAATAGATGATGTAATTAAAAATATTAATGATTATAAAAATGTTTGTTTAAAAGGATTAATGTGTGTAGCTCCTAATACAGAAGAACCAGAAAGTAATAGAAAGTATTTCAAGTTAATGAGAGAATTAAAGGATAAATATAATCTAGAAATATTGTCGATGGGTATGAGTAATGATTATGTAATAGCTAATCAAGAAGGTGCTACTTACGTAAGAATTGGAACGAAGATATTTGGGGAACGTGATTACACTAAAAAACAGGAATGAAAATTCCTGTTTTATTTATCAAAAACAAATTTTATTTCAGCATCATATAATTGTTGGTAGTTCAATCTCTTTTCTTTACTTTCTACTTTTTCGATAGTTTGAATTTCCATCATATTCCAGATTGCTACCCACCATGCAACACATATAACATTTGATAATATATTACTCATTAATTTATCTAGTATTATATTAATTACTAATAAAACTAGACCTATTATAGTTAAAGTAATAGATTTTTTATTTTGAATACTCATATCATATTCAATTTCATCTATTTCCATACCATAGTTATTTCTAATTGCTTTTTTCATTTTTTCTTTAGTAGCTTTTGTTACTTTAGGACAATGAATTTCTATAACTATATCTATGTTAATTGGAACCATGTAGGCAATTTCTTCAATATAATCACAAACTGGATTAGATAATTCCATTTTTTTATAATCGTGCTTCATGTATAGTTCTTCTTCGGAAGCTAAATCTAAAGGAATTACAGCTTTACCCTCTTTCATATAATACTTTTCAATATAACGATCTTCATCAAAAATTATTTTTCTGTTTCTTCTTCGGGCATATTTTTTAGTTTGCATAAAATCTCCTTCATACTAAGATTATAGCACTTTTTAGACTTTTTAGCGATGTCTTATTACTTCAAATCTTTGTAATTTAATTGGTTCATCTGGTTTAATATCACCTTTTTGCATAGCAATAGATACTTGAGTATCAACATCATCTATACCATCTAAATCTGGTAGTAATAAACCTCTTTTAAAACCGCTTGATACAATAACACCATATTTTTTAACATCTAATTCTTCCTTAGAAGAAATGTCTTCTGGTGTACTTAAAACATCAACATTAATGTCTAAGTATTTAAGTTCATCTTCTGTAATTGGTGAGAATCTTGGGTCACTAGTTGCAGCACTGATAGCATTATTAATTATCTCTCTTGCTATACAACTTTGTACTGGTAAAAAAGTTCCAATACAGCCACGTAATTTATCAAATTTATGGATTGATACAAAGACACCTGCTTTATCTTCCATCATTTCTTTAGGAAGGTTTTCAGGTACTTCTATTATTTCTTTATTTTTAATATATTTATCGATTGTAGCAATAGCTAGTTTAACATATTCATCGTGATGTTCTTCTTGTCTTTTTTTATCAAGTTCTTCTAAGTATTGATTTAAGAAATGGCGATTTTCATCTACCCCAGTTGGAATATAATAACAGATACCATAACCGACACCTGTAACGTCTTCATGAGTTAAAGCCGTTGTTTCAACAGCAATACCATCTAATGCTCCAGCCATCATTGTAAATGAAGGATGTCCACATTCTGATGACTTTTCTAACAACACATCAGAAAAATCAAATAATTCTTTAAAGCTTGCTCTTCCACAAACGTCCATTATTCTTTTATCATAAATTGGACCTTCTTCAGCAAAACCATAAGGACCATACTCTTGTAATTTATGAGATAAGTCACCACTAGCTACATATACTACTCTTCTATTTAATTTATTAGCTATCTTAGCAATTAGTTCACCTACTTTATAATGATCTACTAGAGGTAAACCTGAAATACCTATTCTTACTATTTTGAAATTATTATATTTTTGTCTAATAAAATATAGTGGAACCATTGTTCCGTGATCTAATGAGGGATTTTGTTCTCCTTCAGTACCAGCAGGTATTTTTTCTTCTTCTGCTAAACTTTCTAATTCTCTTACAAATTCTTCATCATATTCTTCATTAAAGCTTGTTTCTGGTGCACCAAACATGGCAAATGAACCAGTTGCTTTTGAACCTGGAGAAATATGAAAATAATCAGAATAAATAGTTGTATGTGGTGTTGAAATAATAATAGTTTCTGGTTGTAATTCAGCTATTTTTTCTGCTACTTTTTGATAACTTTCTGTAGTAGATTTTATTTGATTTTCTTCACCCTTACCTACACTTGGAACTATTAGTGGTGGATGAGGAACCATAAAAGCACCAACTATAGACATATAATCACTTCCTATCTTCTTCATTATAACATAAAAAGAAGTAGATAAATTCTACTTCTTAAATACTATTTTGAATGTTGTTAACCCATCTCTAGAGTAAGCATTAATTATACCATTATGTTTTGTTACAATATTTTTTGCTACTGCCAGTTTTAAACCATAACGATTGTTTGAACGATTTCCTTCTTCATTAGAGCGATAGAAAGTTTCAAATATTTTATCTTCATCGCCAGGTTTGATTGGACTTCCTGGATTAGTTACACGAATAATAATGTCTGATTTTGGTTTTAATAGTTCTACTTTAATTGTTGATTTTTTGGGACAATGTTTTATTGCGTTATCTACAATTATTGTAAATAGTTTATCGATCTCTTCACGATAACATTTTAAAGTTACATCACTATCAATATTTTGTGATATTTCAATTTGTTTTTCGAAAGCCATCTTTTCAAGATTCATGCAACAATTTTCTAAAATGCTAGATAAGTTTTCTATTTTTAGAGAATTCTTTGAATGATTGTTATCTAGTTTTGCTAATTCTAAAAATTTATTTAATAAACGATTCATTCTTTCCACTTCAAATTGAATGGTATTAACTTGTTTTTTATTTTTATTATCTTTAATTAATTCATTTGAAGAATTAATAATTATATCTAGTGGTCCTTTTAATTCGTGAGAAGCGTCTACTAATAAACTCTTTTCTCTACTAATATCTTTAACTGGTCTTACCAAAAGTTTAACGATTTTCTTTAAAATATAATAAAGTAATACTTCTACAACTAACAAAACCAATAGTGAAAACAATAAAGTTTTAGTTAATCTTTTATTAACATCTTTATTATTAATGATAATTATTGAATGTTTGTATCTAAAGTTATAAGAATACTTTTTAAAATATAAATTCCCGATTACCTTTTTATTAAGATTATTCTTTTTCAAAATATCACGAGATATTTTTTCAACGTTAAATTTAGCATCTTCATGGCCATGAGTATAGATTTTAGAAATCTCGTTATTTTCAAGTACAACTGTATATATATCACTATCTAAAAAACTAATATTCTCTAATTCATTATTTGCTTGAAGATAATCTAAATTTTTAGAGATATTATTTTTTTCTATTTCATAGTTTATAATATTAAATACTAAAAGAACACTTATAAAGAAAATAGATAATAAAATATAAAGTATTAAAAATGTTTTTTTGTTTTGTCTATTCATAACTAATTCCTCTTATTCTTTTTAGTATTGCACTAATATAATTATCTTTGATTTCAAATAAAAATTCAAGACCAATCGGCCTTGAAGACATTTTATTGTAAAGGTTTATTTTATTAAATCTAAGTTACCTTTTAGAACAGTTGGATGAAAGCCTTTTATTTCATCTAATAACATATTATCAGGATAATCATTTAGAATGTAGATCTTTTTGTTTTGCATACAAGCTTCATACATCTCTAGGAAAGTAGATGCCCCAATATAGTTTGGATATTCTTTTCCATTCTTTACTTTTGTGTAGTTTAAGACTAAAATTGCATCTACTCCACCAACTTTATTACGACTGTCTAAATACATTTGTTGAAAAAACTTTCTATATTCATCTTCAGTCATTTTTTTATTATCTTCGTTAGTAACAGGTTCATCATAACAGTTTGGCATTAAAACAGTGAATCCTTTTTTATTTAAATACTCTTCTATTGGAGGAATTCTATCATAAAAGCTGGTTGAACATACTAAAAATATTTTCATAACTGTCCTTCTTTCTATCTTTTTTATTATAGCATATAATTATTATTGTGTTATAATTTATAATAGGAAGTGATATTAGATGAATGATAATAGAAATGATTTAACAGATTTACAACTTAATGATCAACTTAAGGTAGATCCTCCTCTTCAAGAAGTACCTGCTCCAACTATTAAACCTGGAGCTAGTAATCAAGAGATACCTCAAGTTTATTCTAAACCACCAAAGAAAAAGAAGACTATGTTAATTGTTGTTCTTGTTGTAATTCTATTATTTGGGGTTGGTGCTTGGTATTTATGTACACAAACAGATTTATTTGAATCAAATACTAAAGAAGAAACAAAAAAATCAGATAAAAAGAAAGATAAGAACAAAGATAAAGACGAAGATGAAGATGAAGATATAAAAGATAGAAACGACGATGAAGATGAAGTAATTAATGGATCTGATAATATCGAACTAGAAGAATTATTAAAGTTTAATGGTATTTATACTTCTGGTGATAAAGCTATAAAGTTGTATCCATTAAAAAATGAAAATGTTTTCTATATAATTAAAAACATTAATGATGAAGAAAGTACTTCTATTGGTTTTGCTCTTTATAGCGGTGGTAAATTAATTGATGATACTTGGGATGAAGCAGTTTCATTTTACATTAGTGGTGATACACTTAAAGCAAAAGTTGGAGAATATCCTGAGTTTAACGGAACGTATAATAAAACTGGAGCTTATGAATTAAAAGACTTAATTAATGATGAATATGGAAAATATGATTATTTTAGTAATTCTTTAAATGGTTACTATACAATGAATGATGATGATATGTATGCTTTCCAAATGGATGAAGATACAGTAAGAATTATTATACTTTCTAAGGAATCTTTCAGTTCATTCGATGTTGAATTTGATCTTGTTGATGCTACAACAGCTAAAGTTGATTTCTTTGATGAAGTTTATACTGTTAAGTTCAATGGTGATACTGTAGAATTTACTACTGAAGGTGAAAAACATGAACATGATGGAACTTATAAAAAAGAAGGAACAATAAATATCGAAGAATTACTAGAAATAGGAATATATTAAAAAAAGACTTATTAAAGTCTTTTTTATTTTTCTTTCTTTTGAAAGTTATTGATAATAGATTGCATTTCTTTTAAGAGTTCTTCAATATCTTCAAACATATTCCAAGCAGCATCTTCACTTAAGATACCTGCTTTAACTTGGGGTATTTCTTTTTTTTCATATTTTTCTTTATCTTTAAACCATGTTTTACTTCCATAATATTTATTAAGATCTTGAATATTTTTTTTATTAGTTTTAAAGTCTTCTAAGGCTTTTTCTAAGTTTTTAACACTTAATAAAATACTATCTAGTTTTTCTTCATTTTTTGTTATTCTTTCTATCAAAATTACACATTCTCTCTTCTAACTAATCTTAATTTTTGATCATATAAATACTCTTCAATATGTATTTGATGACCATCATCTAAAACATCATCAACATCTTTCATAGCATTATACATTTGCATAAAAATGGTATTAAAAGGATCATAAGAACTACCACTATTACGGAATCTAATCGATGTATGGAATTCTGATTTTGAATCATTTAGATAGCCTTCAATATCTGGTTGTTGATTGAATGATAAAGTGTAAGTATCTTCCCCTTCTGTTATTTCGACATAGTTTGCTACTTTACTTGCAGTTTCATCGGAATACCAAGTAATCTTTCTTTCTATGGGATTAAATAACTCATTATAATGTGAATAATTATACTTGCGATATCTCTCTTTTTCTTCTTCATTTCTTCTTCTTCGTTTTTCTAGGTATTCTCTTTTTTCTTCTTCTGTTTCAATATAGAATGGAAGAAATTCGTCTTCTTCATCGAAGAGATTGATATTCTCAATATCATCAAATAATTTTACAAATAAAGAATAAACAGCATAATTCTCTTTTGTAATAGTAAATGTTTTGGGAGTAGATTCATCACGTGTATTAAGTGTCCAATATAAATCTAAATTACCAAGAAAATTAAGACAAAATGTTTTATCATCTTCTTCTAAAAAAATAGCTACTCCATCTTCGTGTTCTTCTTTTGTTAGTTTCATATATATACCTTCTTTATAAAATAAATTGAATAATTAAACCTGCTAAGGCACAAATTATTATAGCAAGAGTTTCACCAATAAAAAAGCCCTTAATGTGAAACCAATAATTATGATATTCATCTACCATATCTTCTGTTCCTTTCAAAACAAAATATTTGTCATGGCAAAACCAAATAATATCTAAAACTATACAATCATATAAATTTACTATCGTCCACAATAAAAAGCCATAACCAAAGCCTTCTATAAATGTAGTATAGCCATTTATGTATCTTAGAATTAAACTAATTATTAATAAAAATAAGATTGATGCACATATTTTTGCTACTAATTTATTTTTTTGAGTAGGAATTTTATCTTTGTATTCTTTTAATGATTTTACTCTTTCTTGAATCTTTGGTGGATAGTTGTATAAAGTTTTAATTGGTTCTCTGGAAATAAAGTAAACCATTAGCGTAAAAAGAAAGCAAAGAAGAATTGCTTCTATTAATAAAGTCATTTAATCAACTTCATTATTCAAAATTGGAGTAATTTATCGTATTTAATACTTTTAACAGATTAGCGATATGTTCTCCCCAGTGAGTTTTATGAGAATATTTCCAGAGAAATAAGGCATTATTGATATTACCTTTTTCATATTCTATAGAACCAAATTTCAAGTCTTTTGAGATATCTTCTAAGTCGTCAACTATAGTATTAGTTACTAATTCTTCTTTTTTATAAGGATCAAATAATAACCAATATCTATTTGTAATATCTTCACTTAGTTTTATTTTTTCTGGTTCTACTTTTAGATGAAAATCGATATTATTATCAGAATTAACTTCTGGTAACTTTAAAGCTAGTGAGTATAAATCTAGTAACATGATTATAAGATTATTTATTTCATTTTTATTAATTATTGTTTTATTTAAGTAGTTATTAAAATCTATTGTTAATAAATAAAAGTCTTTTTCCATATTATCACCTCGTTTATCAGATATATGATAGCAAAAAAAAGATAATTAGTTAATAATTATCTTTTTATCAAATACTATTTTATAATAAGTTTTGCTACAAAAATAACTAAGCAAGCACCAACTACTGAGGTAACAATTGTTCCTAAAATACCATTAATTGATAAGTTTAATAGACTAAATACATAGCCACCAACTGCTCCACCAACGATACCTAAGATGACATGTTTAATTAAACCACCTTTAGTATTCATGATTCCTCCAGCGATGCAGCCTGAAATACCACCAATTACGATAGCTAGAATAATACTTGTTAAATCCATATTATGACCTCCTACTAATTTTATTATACATATATATTATTTATAAATCAATTTACAGATAATTTAACTATTTATTGTCACTAACCATTTTCTTTTTAAATATGATTATTGATAAAAGTAGGATTACTATAGTATAAATACTAAATGTAATAATATTTCTAGTAGTAATTATAGAATAATTATTATTTAAGAAACCTCTTATAATATTAAGACAACTTTCAAATGGTAATAATTCACAGAAAAAGGCAAATCCTTTACCTACTAATTCTTTAGGGAAGTACATACCACTAGTGAAACATACTATTTGAACTAGAATGCTTCCTGCACTACTTGATCCTTTTTCAGTAGTTATACTACCGATTAAAATTCCTAATGATATAAAGAAAATTGATGCTACTATTGAGATTAAGATAGTAAATAGAATACTTATTGATATTTTTAAACCTAATAGAATAGCAACTATAAAGAATAGAATATTTTGAATAATGATTATAGGTAGAATTGCTAATACATAACCTAAAATATAATCACTTGATTTCATTGGTGAAGTACCGAGTCTTATTAATAAAGATGTTTCACGATCTTTAGCTACTAAAGTAGCACTGAATAATGAAATAAATGCAAAACCAAAGAGAATGATACCAGGCGTAAAATTTACTAATTTAAATGTATCTCCTGGTAAGTTAAATTGTTGAAATATAAACAACAAGAAGATTGGTAATGCTATTTCAAATAATAAACTAAAAGGATCTCTTGATAATTCTTTAAAATTTCTTTTAGCAAAATTTAACATTCTCATAAAGTTTCCCCTCCTGTAGCAATAGCGACGAAGGCATCTTCGAAATTTTTTGTTTTTGTTTTCTTAATTAGTTCTTTTGAAGTACCAATATCTACTAGATTACCATTAGACATAATACCTATACGATCTGATAAGCTTTCTGCTTCTTCCATATAATGGGTTGTCAGAATAATAGTTATTTTCCCTTTTAAGGATTTTATTACTTTCCACAATTCTTTTCTAGCAATAACATCTAAACCTAATGTTGGTTCATCTAAGAAAAGTATTTGAGGATCATTTATTAAACTAATAGCGATAGACACTTTTCTTTGCCATCCACCTGATAATAATTTAGCTTTTTTATTTAATACTTCTTCTAATTTAAATAGTTTTACTAGTTCTGCTATTTTTTGTTCTTTATTATTTATTTGATAAACACCAGCCATAAATTCCAAATTTTCTTTTACTGATAAATTAGGAGCAATAGCAGTTTCTTGGGGTGAAACATTTAATAATTCCTTGATTTTTAATGGTTCTTTTAACATATCCATTTTTTCAATGGTGATAGAACCAGATGTTGGTAAGATTAAACCCGATAACATTTTTATTGTAGTTGTTTTACCAGCGCCATTTGTTCCTAATAGAGCAAACAATTCACCTTCTTTTATTTGTAAATCAATACCATTAACTGCTATTTTATCTTTAAACTTTTTGGTTAATTTCTTAGCTTCGATTGAATACATTATTTATTATCTCCTTTTGGAAAGACTTTATCAGTTAAGTCTTCTATAGTGTCTGCTTTTAATAAAGCGATTCCTTTTTCTTTATCACTTAAAACAATAATAGAATCGCCTGGTTTAATATCAAACATATCTCTTATTTCTTTAGGGATGACAATTTGTCCTTTTTCCCCTACTTTGGCAATGCCAATATATTTATCTTTCATAGTTACCTCCTTAAAGTATAACTGGTTATACATTTCATACTTTTATTATAATTCTCTATTTTATTAAAGTAAATAAAAAAGAACTAATTAATAGTTCTTTTATTTAACTTTTTCAATATCATATGAATCTCTTTTAATAATGATGTCATATGTTTGTTTAGTGCCATCTTTAGATTCAATTACGAATTGTGTCTTACCTGCTTTTTTAAATTCAGCATGAAGTAGATAATCTTCTATTTGGTTATTATAAACAACGCTTAATTCACCATATTTTTTATCTACTAAATATACTTTAGAGTTTTCATCAAATGGATGTTCTTCACTATTAGAAAACAAATCCGTATTATAAACAACTGGTTTTGCTATTGCGTAAATTGTAAAACCGATAATAATTAATGCACTTATTATGGCACCAGCTATTCTATTTTTCTTTTCTTTAAAGATAAATAATGGATATATGATTAATGTTCCAAAGCAAAAGATTGTTGTTAACAAGTGTCTTGGGAATGAGAAGAAAGTCATTCCTAAATATGATCCATAGTGCCAACCTAAGAAAATAAGAATTGGTGTTAAGATTAATAAACCCCACCATTTATCTTTTTTCATATAGTAACCAAAGAAGCCCATTGGTAGGCATGCTACTGTCCAAAGAATCCAAAATCTATAATATGTATGAAATAATTGTGTGTGATTAACAAAATCTTGAACCAAGTAGATTAATGGTTGACTTATTAAAAAGAAAACAAAACATTTTAGTGCTGAATCTTTGGCTGATTTACTATTCATAATAATTAGAATACCAAATAAGATCCATACTTCAAATGTAACTTTCAAATCGGTAATTGAAGTATCTTTTAATTCAGGAATCATGGCTACAATAGCAGTATAAACACCTATTACGATAGCCATAACAATTACTCTAACCCAATGCATGTTTAATTCGCCAAATAGTTTTTTCATAATAATTCTCCGTTCTTTGCTTCTTATTATACATCAATTAAGCCGTTTGAAAAGTCTTTTAAAACATTTATTAATTGAATCTTTTCTGCTGCTTGAACTTTTTTAGACACATCTTCAGCTGTATCACTATTCAATACTCTTACTTTTGTTTGAGATATTATTCTTCCTTTATCATATTCTTCATTAACAAAATGAAGAGTTGCTCCAGTAACACGCTCATGGTTTTCTACTACGGCACGATGAACATTCATACCATACATTCCTTTACCGCCGTAATTTGGTAGTAAAGCTGGATGAGTATTAATAATAGTAAATTCTCTAATTACTTTTACAGGAATTAGTTTTAAATATCCAGCTAAAATTATTAAGTCTATGTTAGCTTTTTTTAAAACTTCATATAATTCGTCTTCATCTTTATAATCTTTTAATACATAAGTTTTTATTTTAGCTTCCTTAGCTCTTTCTAAAGCGAAAGCTTCTTTTGTGTTAGATATTACTATTTTAATAGATGCATCTAGTTCTTTATTCTTAATAGCATCGATTACAGCTTGTAGTGTTGTTCCATTACCAGAAGCTAGTACCGCATATTTTTTTAATTTCTTTTTCATAATACAACTCCTTTTATTAACAAATAAAATCGAGTATAAACTCGATTCTATTATCTATTATACTGGTTTCATTATACTAATAAGTTACCAGTAATTCAATCTCTTTTTATTTGTGGATATTTAGCTAAAACTAATTTTACTGCTTCTTCATCACCTTGTTCTAAAGCAGTCTTAAAGTAATCAAATCTTACTTCACTATAACCATTCATATTACGTTCGTAATCATTATATGGATTTAATACGATATGTTGACGCTCAAAGTCTTCTATAAGAGGTTCATCACGACGAACTTCTCCATCTAAAACAGCACCAACAGGTATAGCTGATTCAATATCTACATATGTTTTAAACTCTGCCCAAGGATAATCTATCTTGCATTCTTTAAGACAAACTGCTGAAACTGGATGAGATATTTTTCTTTCTGTATACCAAGCACTGGTACAAACATATATCCCATTTGTTTCAGTTATTCCGAAGGTAAGTAGTACGATATTTAGAATATTCTTTAATTCTTCATCTTCTGATTCATAAAGATTACCATTAATTGTACTTAAATATCTTTGGATGGTTGCTGTTCCAGGGGTAACTTGAAAATTTCTTTCTTTTTCTTTTTCTGCTTTTACTAATTCTCTCAGTTCTAATAATTCGGTTCTTTTCATATTTATTTTCTCACCTCGGCTGACTTCATTGGCATTTCTTTTGCCATTCGATAATTTTTATATGATTCATCATCTGTTACTTCTTTGATAATACGAATTGAATCTGGTGTCTTTATTTCTTCATCTTCACTGCTTAACTCAATTTCCATGATAGCTTGATCATCCCATTCAGGATAAGTATCTATTTCAAAATATTGATTGTTCTCAGTTAAACAATATCTTGTTTTATGAATTGTACGTAATTTATTATCAGCTTCCATTAATAGTTTTAAATAATCATCTTGAGTTAATCTTCTTTCAGTCTCAACTCTTTTAATACCCGTGATTGGTTTTTTCTCTGTTAAGTAATATAAGTAATCACCATCAATACCACGAGCTCTTATTCTTCTTTCTACATCACTATTGCTCTTTAAGTAAGTTTGGGTAATATCTACTTTTGTACAGTTTGGTAATCTTTCTAATGTTTTGATATCTGGATAGTATATCAAGAATTTTCTTTCTATTTCTAATGGTTCTGGTTCTCCTAAGAAAGAAGCAATTTCTTTTAATAATCTTTCTAGTTTTTCTTCGAATTCCGTACTATTGTCAACAACTCTAAAATGTGGATGTCCTGTCCAAGCAGCAATTACTTTATCATCTAATGCCCTAGCTTGTTCTGGTGTTTCAGTTCTAGCAACATTATTTGCTAAAGTATAAACTTCTTCTTTTCCTTTAGCAGCTGTTACTAAATGGAAGACAGCATCATAGGAATCTCTTTCTTTTGTCTCATTTGTACCTAATTCTTTTAACAACCTTTTGAATTCAGCATTTGTCATATAAGCTTTATTATCCAATGCTCCTCGATCACAAACGATTAAGACTTTATCGTTTTTCATTGTTTTAGCTGCTTCTTCAATTAGTTGTTCTTTTGTTTTTTGCAATTGCAACTGACACTTTTGATAATCATAATTAGTTCCACAAGTCCATGGTGCTACTCCGTTTGAAATTAATTCAGTAGCAGTTTCAGGAACAAAGATTACAGAATAACCTCTTTGGGAAAAGTAGTTGTTAATCCAAGTAAGTGCTGTAGTTTTACCAGCACAAGGTCCACCAGTTAAAACTATCTTGCTAATCTTGATCTCTTTTTTAGGTATTTGATGATTGATTAATTCCTCGAATGGAACATTGTATAAAGCTGCTAACAATTGTAGCTTATCTAGAGTTGGTGATGATTTACCAGTCTCCCATTTACTGACAGCTTTATCGCTTACATTCAATTGGTTTGCAACAAATCTTTGAGTTAATTCATTTTCTTTTCTTAAGCTATAAAGAAAATTTCCAAATTCAATATTTTTCATATTGTCCTCCCTACACCTACATTATAAGGGATATAATTCTACTTGTTACCTTCTTTTACTCTACTATTGGTAGAACTTTCTGAAGACAGTTATTTATTATACATTAAATTAATAATACTAACAATAAAAAGGTATTTATGCTATAATGACTGGGTACTAGTTAACCTACACATCCTAGTATAAAAAAGGGAAGGAGAAAAAAATATGAATATTTTATATGGATTCATTAATATCTTAGTTACATTTTCTTTAGTAGTTTTAATAGAAAAACTATTTAAAAAAGATGGCTTGTATGTATGGCTTGCTATAGCAACTATTTTAGCGAACTTAACTGTTTGTAAAATGATTGGTATATTTGGTTTTACAACAAGTCTAGGAAATGTATTATTTGCTTCTACTTTTTTAGCAACTGATATCATGTCAGAAAAATATGGTATGAAAGAAGCTAAAAAAGGAGTTTATATAAGTATTTTTGCTGGAATAACATTTATTATAATTACACAATTAACATTACTATTTATTCCTAGTTCTGATGATGTTGTTCATGAAGCAATGAAAGCATTATTTGCTGTATCAATTAGAACAACAGCTGCAAGTATGTTTATGTTCTTTATTAGTAACATGGCAGATATTTACTTATATAATAATTTAAAGAAGAAATATCCTAAAAAGATGTGGCTTAGAAATAATGTATCAACAATATTATGTAATTGTATAGAGAATTATTTCTTTAATACATTAGCATTTATTGGTATATTCCCAATGTCAGTAATTATTTCTATTGCAACAACGACAACTGTTATTGAAATAGTTATTGCACTTTGTGATACACCATTCTTGTATTTATCTAAAAAATTAGATTAAAAAAAGACTAGTTATTTACTAGTCTTTTTTAATCCTTCACAAGTAGATAGAATAATAGCATTTAAAGAATCTATATTATCGACATCTTCTACTAGGTACATTGGTTTAGCTGTCTCATAAGGAATAGCTTCTGGCATTTGAAATATTTTGTTAGTTTCTACTTTTTTTACTAATAAACGATCATCATAGATACCACCAAATAATAAACCATCGTAATATAGTAAATACTCACCCATCATTGGTTTATAAGTAATATCGTTTAAATCTCTTAATTGTTCTAAAATAAAATCACGATATTCTTTAGTAGAAGCCATTATTTATTATTCCTTTCTTCTAATGCTTTTGCTATTACTCCTTTAATATATTCATCTTTACCGTAGGTATAGTTATGTCTATCTTTATCGTCTTTATATTTTTCATATAATTCCATTTTTAAATCTTCATAATGTTTTCTTTCATCTTCATGAGAATTTAAATAATCTCTAAACATAATAGATGTAATACCATTCATATCTCCTGTTTGATATACATGAATAAAAGCTTTTACTTTACCATCTTCTTCTTTACGAATTAAATAGTCACCACCCATTGTTGGTTCTTTTTTAACAGTATATGTTTCACTTTCAACATTTGATTCAGTGAACTCTTTAAAATCATCTAAATCATCTGTTTGAATTAAGATATCAATTATTGGTTTAGACTTAATACCAATAATACTAGTACTACCTACATGATCTATTTGTTTTATTTTATCTTTATAGATATTAACTAATTCTTCTTTTTCTTTTTCATATATTTCTTTATAGTTATCTTGATAATCCATTAATTCAAGATAACCTTTTTTTAATCCTGCATTTTTCATCTGATCACCATTCTTTTTAAGTATTATTTATTATATATGTTAAACCTATCATTATTAAAATATTTATTACAATTAAAGTAAATACGATTACATGTTTTTTTCTTTCGGAATAAAGTGTTCCAATAAATTCTCTAATAAAGGCATTAATCCAAAAATATGCTTTTGTTTTAGAACCTATTCCTTCTAATAATAAACCTTGTTCTGTAGCAATAAGTCCTGCTCTTAATACATGGTAGTTAGTTGTCGAAAAGGCAATGTTAGCATTTTTCTTTTTAACTAATTTATTAGAGAAACTGATGTTTTCATAAGTGTTTTTGGATTTGTTTTCAACTAAGATATTCTTTTCACTGATTCCTTTTTCTAATAAATAATTCTTCATAGCTTCACTTTCAGAAATGATTTCATCTTTACCTTTACCACCTGAAGGAATAAAGATTAAATCTTTTTTTGTAGCAGCTAGTTGTTCATTTCTAAATTCTAGGGCTTTGTCTACACGACCTTTTAATAAAGGTGTAAGAGAACCATCTTTTTTTATTTGACAACCTAGAATAATCATATAATCTTTATTGAATTCTAGTTTTTTCTTTACTGATTTAATAGCTATAATTATGGTTCCAAGTAATAAACATTCTAAATAAGTTATTGTTAAGAAGACAAGTGTTTCTATAAAATTATAAATGTATGGACCTGGTCCATTTAAATTATAGATATCAAATTGTTGGGATTTCATTAATAAACGATAAACATAATCTGGAAGTAATGGTGTTATGCAAAGGAATATTCCTAAGAATAAACCAAGTAGATTTCTTAATGACAAACCTTCTTTTCTAATTAAATTAATATTACTAATAGTGACTAAGATAAAAGTAACGAAAGCTATTGGTAATAATATAAATGATATTAAATTAGGAGCACTAATTATATTTTGAAGAGTTGTGTATAAACCTTGATAATTAAAAATAGATAGAATAGTTCCTAAAGTAAAAATAGATAAGAAAATTACAATACCTAAGTTGGCAATGTTTTTATATTGATATAAGTTTTTTTCTTTATGATATTTGTATCTTTTAATTAATAAAGATATTATATAAATATTAATAATTGATAGTGAGATAGGTATTACTTCTGAGCCAGTAGATTTACCTAAAAAGTTGTTAGCTGTTATGATATTTCCTTTGTGAACATAAAAAGATTCTCCTTGTTGAAAAGCACCAGAATCGACATATACAAAAGCTTTACCTCTTTTTTTAGCTTTTATTTTGATAAGTAATTGATCTTTTTTTATTTTTTGCTTTATTACTTCTACTTCCCCACTTTGATTTTCAACCTCAACATCATGCTGTTCTTGGTTTTTTATATTAACCTTCATGGTATAAGTACTCCCCATAGTGAAGATAACTATGGTTGATATTATTACTAATAATAAAGATAATATGCATATCCTTTGGATACTCTTTTTCATTTTTATCTTCCTCACTTAGTAATATTATAACATGAAAAAAGTAGGATTTTAGTCCTACTTTTTGTTTAACGTATATTGAACTTTAAATATTATGTATCAAGTAATTCGTTAATTTTATTCGCTTTCTCTTTTATTTCATTATTGTTATTGTATTTGATTAAGTTATTTATTTGTTTTTTTAATCTGTTTTTTTCTTCTTTAGAAAATGAACCAATGTTGTCTTCTAGGCATAATAGCAATCGATATATTGAAATGTCATCTTCTGAGTCAAGTACTTCTTCAACAAAACTTACGCCAGAATCTAATACTAGTTCTTCTAATTTGCCGTAAGGGCTTGAAAATTCATCAATTTTTTTGACTTTTTTAATATATGATTTATAGAAATGAATATAGGACATTTGAAGGCTTTCTTCTTCTCTTCCCCATTCGTGATAGTTGTATTCACTATTGTTATATGTGCAAGTCCCTTCATATACATCACCATCAAGATCTTCTATTCGAACCATTTTTTCATCAAGTTTTCTTAAATTCATAAATGTTCATCTCCTATATACTATCTCGTTACTATAATTATATACCATTCGGACTAATTAAATCTATCGTTTTTTATAAACAACTATTTCAGGATTTGATCCATCTTCATCATATTCACTTACTAATAAGAATGTCATGTTAGCAATAATACCAAAATATCTTTTAAGATTTTCATCATTAAACTCACATTCTACTTGGTTACCTAGATAAGATTCGTTGTTATTTAAATATTTTATTTTTTCACCATTTGGCAAAGTGTATTCTAAATTTACAAATTCGCCATGCAATGGATATAGTTCTTTTATTTTAGGCAATCCAGAAATATTTAAAGAATTAAATTCATTAATTAATTCTTTTTGTAACTTTTTAAAATTTTCTTCGCCACCTACTTCAATATATTTAGCTATCCAACACTTTTTACAAAATGGACAACCATTGGTTTTTTCACAACCCTCACAGCTATTATTTTTGTATAATACACATTCTGAGCATTCAGCTCCGCATATACCTTTCATATTATCCCTCCATATATTTAATACATCTTTTTATAAACCATTTCAAGGATTGAAAATTAACAGCTTTTATGCTGTTATTTTATTAAATTGTTTTTTAGGCAATATGGTACTACTTCATTTTTTAAAGTATTTGAAAGAATATCTTCACCATCTTTAGATTCATACCAAAGGAATTTTTCAATTTCTTCTGATGTGTTTAATTCTCCTTCTAATATACCATTGTATTTATAAACATAGAAGTGAATTGGCGTTTTACCATCACTTGTAGCTATTTCATCAAATTCCATAACTAAATTAATTAAATTTGGATCAAAAATTGCTTGTTCACCAAGTTCTTCGTGACATTCTCTGATGGCTGCTTCTAGAGGTGTTTCACCTTCTTCTACTCGGCCACCAATCATTTGATATGTTGGTCTTTTTCTTGGTTTATCAATTAATAATTTATTATCTTTAAAAAACATTGTTCCTACAACATTCATATTGTACTCCTTATTTTCTTTTTAAACTTTTCAAATACTCTTTTTGTTCTGGTGATATGCGATAACTCTCAATTGCTTTTTGAATTGTTTTGTTATGTGTCCAAGTATCTAACTTTTGATTTTCAATATATGGTAATGTAACTTCATATTGTTTTGCTAAAGCTGTAGCAAAATACCAAGCTATCATCATATTAACATAGTATTCATTTGATTTTATCTTGGCAACCCAGTTTAAATATTCAAGTTTAAATAAGTCATCTAAATAATATTGCATAAGAGTGCCAATACCAAAACGAATTGTATAAGTTTCTTTAGATGACATCCATTTTTTTATTTCATCTAATAATAATTCAGGATTCTTTTTAAATACTTTTGGTGATAATTGATCACATGTTGCCCAATTATCTACGTATGGTAAAAACTTGTTAATGTAAGATATACATTCATCATAATCTTTTATTTCAGAAATAGTAAAGGCATGTAATTGATTTTCGTCGAAATACTTGTGAGGTAGCTTGTTTAGAAAAGGCGAATAATCTTCTTTTATTAATTCTTTAGCAAGTTTTCTTAGTTCAGGTGTACGGACACCAATTATTGTATCTGGATTAATATTAGGAATTATTTTAAATTGCATTTCTTGATATTTCTTATCTTGTAATTTGAATAATTCTTCATTAATATTTATCATATTTATTCTCCTTTAAGAATTATTCTTTCCATCCATAGAATGTGAAATGATTATCAGGATTTTCTAGATAATTCTTTATTGCTTCATTTATGTAAGCCATCATGTTATCTATTGGATATTTAAAATCGACCCATTCTATTCCGTCACAATAATCTACATCATTATTTTTTAATTCGCCAGAATAATTGTTGGCGATGAAAAAATAATTAATATATTCATAAGGATTACTCTTTTGATGCATAACTTGAACTATTTTTAAATCCTCTTTTTTTACATCAATATTAACTTCTACTTTAGCTGTTCTAATAATAGCATCAACAGCACTTTCGTTACCGATAATATGAGATGCTATAACATCCAATTCGTTGTTTCCATATTCTCTGTTTTTTCTTTTTTCTACTAGTACTTTTCCATCTTTAATTAAAAATAAATGAACAGCACATCTTACTAAAAATCTATTTGGTTCCATATTTATTTCCTTTCTTAATTAAATTCCGATATGGGTTATAATTCTTCTAACTCTTGAATTATTTTGTTTATATCATTTGTTTGCTTAAATATTTTTCTTCTTCTTTTTCTTATTTTATATAATCTAGTAATCTTATATAAATATTTATGTTTTTCTTTTTCCAAATTCATAAAGTATTCGTTTTGATAATCTCTTTTTACTGCTCTTTTAAAACTTTTATATGAACTTGTTCTTTTTACTACAACTTTACCTTTTAATAGTTTGGGATTTATATCTTGAATAACATTTCCTTCAATTATTCCTTTTTTATTTTTATTTAATATATAATCTACAATATCATTATAACAATTGGTAAAGTCTTTATCCATTTCTAACTTACCATATTTTTTATTTAGTATTTCTCTTATTATCGATAGTTCTTTATCTTCTTTTTCGTTACATGGGAGTTCAAATAATCGATCACAATTAACTACTATATATTCATCATCAGCAATATATTTTAATGATGTTGTTGTCTTACCAGAACCTTTATTTCCAATAATATTTATAATATTATCTTTAGTTAACTCTTTAACATAATCGTCTTGATCTTTAAATAGTTTTATTTTATTCATATTATTCTCTCCTCAAGAGTTATATTATATTAATTGTTCCATTTATGTATTTTCCATAATGATAATCAAAGGCAAAATTTTTTTCGATAATTAAACCAAAGTATATATCAAATTCTTTAAGTTCTAATGTAGATGCTATTTCATTTATATAGTTTAAAGATTCTTCGATTACTTTATCATCATAAATAAAATTATCTTTATAAAAAACCAAGTTGCCATTTATATAGTAACCTCTTGTAATTTTGTTAAACTCTTCTTTATTGATTCCCTTTGTTTGACAGTATTCATAATGAGACATTGAGCTTCCTTTTGGTAAAAACTCTAAAGTTCCATTAAGTATTACAAAAGCTTTTCTCTGTTTATGAAAATCTCTGGCTTCATCTTTTGTTTCATATCTATAATCCATAATATAAAATTCCTTTCGAATACATTGTTTTGCTTACATATTTGCTTACAAAAATTATAACATAAAAAAAAGTTATAGAATTATTTTCTAAACTTTTAATTTATTAGTTGAATTATTAGAAAGCTACTAGTGAAAAGATTTTTCTTTATTTATTTCACAATCAGCTATTTTATCTTCTTTTGCATATCTAGTTAATAGATTTCTTTCCCATGTTACCATGCATCTTCCAGTGTTCCAATCATTGGTGCTATTAAACCAATTGTTTCTATCTGAATATCCATCATATGCAGGAATTGTTGTAACACTTATATGCGGATATTTTTTGGCAAATGCAAGATAACATCTTTTTAAATGATATTCACTAGTAATAATTGTTAGGGATTCTACTTGCCCAGATTCTTGAGCAATTATTTTCATTGCATTATCAATATTTTCAAAAGTATTTTGTGATTGTTCATCTAAATAAATGCATGATGAAGGAATGCCTGCTTCAACTATTTTTTTCTCGTATCTTCTTGCTTCAGACTCATTATTATTGGATGAATTGCTTATACCGCCAGTACCTCCACATAATACTATTTTTTTAAATCTACCTTCACGATATTTTTGGATAACAGTTTTTACTCTTTCATCTACTTGAATACTATTACCAAAGACAATACACCAATCGTTTATTTTTAAATCATCGGCAATTCCACCAAAAACTATCTCTGTTATAAATTCATCATCATAGATTGATACGGCAGGTTCGCCTACTTTAAATTGTTCGGTACTCAATTCACTTAATTTCATACATCATCTTTCCTTAAATTAATTTAGAAACTTCTTTTTCTATAAGTTCTTTTTGACTATTAAAATTAAATCTTGTAACTGGGATTCTTCCAACCATATTAGTTTTTAGAAAGTAATTTAATATATCAAACGACTTTAATGTTTCTTCAGTTCCATCTCCGCTTCCACCGGCACATGCTATACAAATAATCTTCTTTCCTTTTATTTTTGAATCGTCATTAAAGGCATCACATCTTTTTAGTCAATCAAAGAAAGTTTTAGCTGATTCACTCATTTCTTTAAAAAATACTGGTGTAACAAATATATAAGTATCAAATTCACTCATGTGATCATAAATATTATTGAAATCATCTTTTTGAATACATTTATGATCATCCCAACACTTTCCCCAGCCACCTGGACCGCAAGCTAAACATTTGTTAATTTGTTTTTTATTCATACAAATATATTCGGATTCACAACCAATGTTTTTTAATTCTTCTTCACAAACTTCAACACAAGATAATGTTAATCCTTTTTTATTTGGAATAAAACTATCTTCATCTACAATATTATTACTAAAACTTAATATTAATGTTTTCATATTATTTTTTCCTTTCTTTATATACTGTTTTGTAATTCAGATAAATTTTTTGATAGTGAAATAGTATCTTTATTTATTTCAATTAGCTTTTCATCTTTTACTACATAATTTGTAATGTTAATATTATCAATATTCATCATCTTTCTTAATTCATCTTGAATATAATGCATTTGAATACAATGTGGTGATTTATCAACAGTCGCAAAAATAATATTATGTACTTTACCAGTTCTAATCATTCCACCAATTTTGGTTATTGCCATATTAACATGTGTTTCTTCAAGGCATAAATCATAAATGTTTTTTGACTTCTTTTCTAATTCTTTATAACCTTTAGGTTGCATATTTTTAAGGCAACTACCGACAATAATTATTGTATCGTCAATATCATAAATATTTGTTTTCATTAATTCTTTCATTTTGTTGTTTCCTTTCTTAAACGGAGTTCCTTTTCAAATACTATTATATCAAACAATTAATAATTCTTAATATCTTTGTAATAAAAAAAAAAGCTATAAATAGCTTTTTATTATGGCTTTAGAATTAATTTTCTTTCTTCAGCTTTTTCGATTATTCTTTCGTGTACAGGAACCATAAAGTAAACTATTTTATCTTTATCTACTATTCTTTCAATTGGTTCCCATTTAACACCTTGGCTTTCATCTTCTCTATATGTTAATGGAATACTATCATCAGCTTCGAATAAGAAGAAAGTATCTAAATGTGTATGGGCTGGAACATATTTTCCTCTTTTCCAATGCCCTACTATTGGAGATGCTGAAATAGCAAAAATAGAATCATCTAGAACTTTAGCTTTTTGACCTGTTTCTTCTTCGACTTCTCTTTGAGCTACAGACAATAAATCTTCTTCTCCGTCTGCATGTCCTCCTGGTGTCAACCAAGAATCATAAATATTATGATACACTAGCAACATTTTAGTTCTATCTTGATTCAATACGATTCCACTTGAAGCAAAATGAGCAAACTCGTTTTGTCTTGTTAGCACATCATCAAATTTATCCATCCATTTTAGCATGTATTTTTGAATAGCTGCTTCATCTTCATTAATTGGCTTATAATTTTCAATTTGTTCTCTTAAAATCATCTTTTTCCCCCCATAATTAAAAATCGGTTTTATGGTATCATAGCCCTTGAAAAAAAGCAATATTTTTGACATCTTAAAACAGGTTCTTTTTTTACTATTCAAATATAATAGATTTATTAATAATTTGTATTTCTACATAAATGATATGGTTTAACTGTATTTTTTACTTTTTTAGAATACAAAAATAAATAATCATTTATATCTATTGAATTAACATCTTTGATTTTACTCTTTATATAATCAATTACTACAATTTGACTTGCTCTTATTTCAACTTCATATTTTGATGACACATCAATTTCTTCTTTTTGATCTATGGTTCTTGATAATTCTTCTGAATATTCGGTAATACCTAATGCTCTTAATGTTTGTGGTATTTTATAATCAGCACAACCTATTAAATTTGAATAATCAACCTTTATATTTTCCATTATTTCTCTTAAATGCAAAATATCTGATGTTAATAATTGAGCAAGTTTATAAAAGTATATTTTATGATTACCATATTTTCTTTCATCAATAAAACAATTAAAATTTGTAATAATAAAATCAAACAAATCTTTATCGACTGTTAAATTTTTAATCGAATCATAAAAATTACCATTCATTTTTTCATTAACAATGGTAGAGACATTTTTTAAAATATTATATCGTTCTTGTAATAATGGTATTTCTATATTTCCTAGTAATATATTTTTAAATTCTTCTAATGTTATGTTACTGAAATCAGTAGAATTATTATTCTTTACATAGTTGATCATAAGATATAACAAAGCATCTGATCCATCTTTACTATTACCATTTACATCAATTGTCCATTTGGGATTACCCCAAAAAGAAAAGTCTATTGATTCAAAAATTAAAAGGAAATTAACTATTTTTTCAATGCCCATATCAAATAAGTTGTATGGATTGCCACTTAACCAATGTTTTAATTCTTTAATATCAATATTTTTTATAAAATCATCTAATTTTTTATAATTAATATTTACATATTTACCATTTTTCATGACATATGCGCATGAATCATGAATTTTATCAAACATATTCATGTTCGTCTACTTCCTTTCTAAAACGCAGAAACTTTTCTAATGAATTAGATCAGCGCTAAGTAATCTAACCTTTTACTAATAGTCTTCATAGTAATTCAATATTTTTTCCATTGTTCCGTCTTTTTTGGCTTTATCCCATTCTTCTTTATATATATTTCTTGCATAATCTTTGTCTAGGTATTTCTCTTGAAATTCATCTCTTCTTTTGACTAAAGTTGGATTGTTTGTCCAAAGATTAAAGACACCAGATGTATTTATTCTTCCACATATATACTTATAACATCTTTCAAAGTGCTCATCAAAAGTTTTAATATGCGGATAGCATTTTAAAGTTGTGTTTATTTGTCTTCTTGCTAATATTGAGATATCAAAATCTCTATCTGAGTCTGAGATACATTCTCCATAAAAATTTCTTGGTCTTGTTTTTCGAGAACCTCTATGATCCTCTATTGCTTCTTTCATAATTTGTATTTCTTCGTTAGTAAAATACTTTTTTAATTCCTGATCATTAGATAATATCTTTCCTGATTCTTTTTCATGATTTTCTCTATCTGTACCTAATCCCGAATCATGATAACAGGCTATAACATATGCCATATCTTTATTTAGATCATAGTAGTCAGCAAGCATCATCATATTCTCTATTACTGCGTTAATGTGGATCATTCCGTGGGCATAGAACTTATCATATTTTGGAAATATATTTTTTTCTATATGTTTCTTTAATTCTTGATTAATTTCTTTCATATTTTGTCTCCTCTCAAGAGTTGTAATTTATTCGCAATATTTTTTTATTATGAAGAAGCAGTTTAAATTTTATTCTAATGTCTCTTTTACTCCATCTTCCATATTGACTCTTGTTGGAATGATATATTTAGCATCTATTTTATTTGATATTAAATTTGTAATTACTTTCATTGCTCTTGATCCATCAAACCAACTAGGATTATCACTATTATTTCTTATTTTATCTAATGATGTTACTAAAGCATTTCTATCATATTGATCACTTAATTCTTTTGTAATCATATATTTTTGATTTTCATTTTTATAAAGTGTGTTCTTTAATAATTTGTATCCTGCATTATTATACCAATAGAAGTGATCTCCTCCTGCTAGAATTAATAAATCTGCTTTTGTTTTGATATCTTTAATTAAACTACCAACGTAATCATACACTTCGTCAAAAGTACATGTTGGGATATCTTCTTTCAAGCTTTCAAATTTGTTTGTAACATCTACAACGCCAAAGTTATAGTAATGTTTCTCGATGACTTCTTTATCTTTTACAAAGATTAATTCAATAGATCCTCCGCCACCGATAAAAACACAAATATTTCCTGGATAATCTATTTTAGAATAACATCCTAAGGCAGTATATTTTGCTTCATCTTCTTGAGATACAACTTCAATTTTTATTTTGTACTTTTTGTAAATAGATTTATTGATTTCAGCTAATTCTTTATCAGAAATGTTCCTAAATATACTACAGCCATATACGTGAATATTATCAGTATACTCTAATGCTTTTTCTATTTCTTTATTCAACAATTCTAAATCTTCATTTAAAATTTTATTATTCTCTTTATAATTTGATTTAAATTTAATAGTTGCATTATTTTCATATATTAGTTTGTTTTTTTCATAAACATGAGTTTTGGTATTGTAGCTACCTATTTCTATTATTGCAAATTTGTTTTTCATAAATTACCTTCTTTCTAATATAAAGACACTCTTAAAATGAGTTCCTTTTTGTATCAGTGCTAATTCAAATATGATATATAGCAGTTAAATTATTTTCTTGTTCGTGATTTTGTTCAATATATAATTCTTTTTTATAATCAATATTATTATGCTCTAAACATAGTTCTAAGAAACATAAAAATATACCTATATCTATTTGATTATAATAAATTACTTTATCTTTAGGCATTATTCCTCTTTTACCTTCTTTACGATATCTATATACTTTTATTTCTTTTTCTGTTGCTTCTACTTTCCAAGGTTGTGTATTACAGGCACTTGGTGCAAATCTTACTATATTAGCAATATCTAGGAAAGAATCTCCTG
>JAEEGL014292832.1_pt1 | contig 122852 bp, 112 predicted proteins | sample 9134231 | NCBI WGS metagenome assembly JAEEGL01 (sample SAMN16246548, study PRJNA631951) | gut metagenome | biome: gut microbiome; feature: rumen; material: fiber-attached | host: Bos | place: Iran: Karaj | collected 2018-10 | reverse complement strand
TGATATCCAGAGGATGTCCTCTCGATATGTTATGCGGTATTAGCAGTCGTTTCCAACTGTTGTCCCCCTCTGTAAGGCAGGTTCCTCACGCGTTACTCACCCGTCCGCCACTAAGTATTACAAGAAATTTCCTGCAGCAAGCTGCTCTCGATTTCAGCGTAATACTCCGTTCGACTTGCATGTGTTAGGCACGCCGCCAGCGTTCGTCCTGAGCCAGGATCAAACTCTCTAAATATTGTATCTTAACACTTTCGTGCTAAAATCTTCTCAGAATCGTCTTTTGACTCATTCGTCACTTTTTGCTGACGCATTTTTTCATTCCAGATTTCTCAAAGAATCTCTTAGGGTCCTTATCTTGTCTGTCGTTGTTTAATTTTCAAGGTTCATTTTTGTGTCCGGTTCAGTCCGTACATACGGGAGTTTTCATCACGAGCAGTTTTGCATTCTACTCATAATTCATTCTCTCATACGTCCGGCAGATCCGGCGCTTAATGCGGGCTTTTTACAAGCATTTATGCCCGTATTTTTGCCGCACACTAAGCGTACACCCTTTTTTCGGGGCGCTCGATTATATTATCACATCCATATTCTGTTGTCAACACTTTTTTGACTCTTTTTCAAACTTTTTTTGCGGGTTTGTGTACACTCCGCAATTGCTCCTCAATATATAGTGTTAAGATGAAAACCGCCCTGCTTTTGCAGGGCGGAAAATACAATATTTTGCGAATCATTGCATATTGATTTCCTGTTCCACGGTGTAACGCGGGCGGTGCTTGGTTTCAAGATAGATCTTACCTATATATTCGCCTATAACGCCTATGCTCAAAATCTGTATTCCGCCGAGGAAGCATATAATCGCCACAGTTGAAGCCCAGCCGCTTACGGTATCGCCGGCAAGCCGCGCCACGACTGACCAGATAATACCTATAAAGCTGATTATCGCGATAACAAAGCCCACCGCCGTTATAATTCTTATCGGTTTTACCGTAAAGCTTGTTATACCGTCGAGCGCGAGCGATATCATTTTCCCGAATGTATACTTGCTTTCGCCCGCCAGTCGCTCGGTACGGTCATAATACACGCAGGTCGATTTGAAACCGACAAGCGACGTCATCCCGCGAAGGTACAGGTTAACCTCTTTATATTCGCCGAGAGCCGCCAGCGCCCTTTTTGAGAGAAGGCGGTAATCGGCGTGATTATAAACCGTCTCGGCGCCCATGGCGTTCAGCAGTTTATAAAACAGCTGCGCGCTCCCGCGCTTGAAAGCCGAATCGGTTTTGCGGTTTTTGCGGACGCCGTAAACAATATCACACCCGTCAAGATACTGCTTTATCATTTCATCGGCGGCGTTTATATCGTCCTGACCGTCACAGTCGAGCGAAATCGCTATATCGCACCTGTCCTTTGCCGCCATAAGACCGGCGAGCAGAGCGTTCTGATGGCCGCGGTTACGGCTGAGTTTAAGCGCGCAAACCAAACCGTTCTTCTCGGCAAATTCCTTAATTAAGGCGCAGGTGTTATCCCTGCTGCCGTCATCGACAAAAAGGACCCTGCTTTTATCGGAAATCACGCCGGAAGCGATAAGACTTGACAGCTTATCGGTAAACAAGCGGCAGCTTACGGGCAGTACCTCCTGCTCGTTATAGCACGGAACGACAAAATACAGAATGGGCTTCAACTCACGCACCCCCGTTCAATATACATAAAAGTATATACTCACGCGGCACGGTTTGTCAAGTAAGAGGTCCAATAATCGCGCGAAGCTTTGAGAGAATCTTCTTTTCGGCGCGCGAAACGCCAACCTGCGTAGTGCCGAGGCGTTTTGCCGTTTCGTTTTGAGTAAGCTGCTCGAAAAAACGCAGGCGCACGAGCAGCTGTTCTTTCGGTTCAAGGCGCAAAACCGCGCTTTGAAGCAACAGCTTATCATCGAGCGCCTGAACGCCGGACACCACCGGCACGTCGGTTTGATTTTCGCCGTCATCGAAAGCGGCGGTAAGCGACAGCGCGGGTCTTGCGGCGTCAAGCGCCTCGGCGACCTCCTCGGCGGAGACGCCGAGCTTTTCAGCTATCTGAAACACCGTGGGCTCGGTACCGAATTCGTTTTCAAACAAAATTTTTTCACGGTTTATTTTAAGTGAAAGCTCTTTAAGACTCCTCGAAACCTTTATGCTGCCGCCGTCGCGAAAAAGGCGGCGTATCTCGCCCAAAACGACCGGTACGGCGTAGGTCGAAAAGCGGAAGCCGAGCGAATCGTCAAAAGCGTCCGCCGCTTTTACAAGCCCAACGCAACCCGCCTGATATAAATCGTCATACTCGATACCGCGCCCGCAAAACCGCCTGCAAAGATGCCCTACAAGCCGCAGATTATCGCTTATAAACGCTTCCCTATTCTTATCCTTAACCATTTACGGTTATTCTCGGCGCTATTCTTTTTTTCATAAGGACCGTTGTGCCCTTGCCGACCTTCGACGTCACGCGCACACTGTCCATAAAGCTCTGCATAACGGCAAAGCCAAGCCCCGCGCGCTCACCGCCGACGGTGGTAAAAAGCGGTTCAAGGGCGAGCGGTACGTTTTCTATACCGCAGCCGGTATCCCTTATCCTTATTTTAAGAACGCCGCCCTCGACTATCTCCGCCGTTATGTAAATTTTACCGAGCTTTTCGCGGTAGGCGTGGACTATACAGTTTGTCACCGCCTCTGAAACGGCGGTTTTAATGTCATTAAGCTCTTCGAGCGTGGGGTCAAGCTGCGCGGCAAACGCCGATATGCACGAACGGGCAAAGCCCTCGTTTGCCGAGCGCGCAAAAAGACTCATATTGAACTTATTGATTATTTGCATTTTTATACTTCCTTTCAGTCAAGCTTTGCAAGCCGGTTCATCCCGGCAAGACGCAGCACCTTTGATATCTGCGGCGACGCTCCGGTTATATTCATTTTTGCGCCGATTTTTTGAAGATTCCGGTATCTGCCCATAATAAGACCTATACCCGAGCTATCCATAAAACTTACTCCGCCGAAATCGAGCACGAGAATAGACGGCATATTGCAGTCTATCGCCTCGTCGATTTTTTCTCTCATCCCGGCGGCGCTGTGGTGGTCTATCTCGCCCGAAAGACACGCCGTTACGACCTCGCCCTTTATCGTGATTTCAACTGCCATTTTTTTAACCTCCGAAAAAGAAAACGTACATATATAAAAATTATATATGCACGCGTATAAAAAAGCTGTCGATGTTAAAGTAAAAAATATCCGTTATTTTGTCGGTTCCATTATTTTACAGGTGTTTTACCGTTCAGTTTACCGATAATATTTTCAGGTCAATTAAAGCGCAGTCGGTTTTCGATTTTTTGCTTATTGGCCGTTTGATATAGCGGGGGCAAAACATAAAACTCTCCCCGCAAAAAAGAGGGCGGCAGATTTTCTGCCACCCTCTTTTGGTTTAAGCGTTATATTATTTTTTAAGCCGTTCGATACTGCTGTTTATAAGCGCAATTCTCTGAAGCACCTTTTCGAGTCCCTCTTTTTGCTTATTTATGACCGCTTCGGGCGCCTTTGAAATGAAGCCCTGATTATTGAGCTTGTTTTCAAAGAACCGCTTATCCTCGTTTGCTTTCAGGAGCTCTTTATTAAGGCGCTCAAGCTCCGCTTCAATATCGATAAGCTCGCTCATCGGCATATACGCCGTAGCCGAATCGGTAACCACGCAAACGGCGGTATCGTCATCGTAGGAAGCCACCACGCCGCTGTCCGACGCGTAAGCCAGACGGCATATATAAGCCGCGCCCGCCGTGAAGGTTTCAGGGTAATCGGTCTTTATGAAAACCTGCGCTTTCTTTGAGGGCGGAACGTTCATTTCCGCTCTGCGGTTTCTTATCGCCCTTATAACCTGCATTATGCGTTCAAACTCGGTTTCCTCGTCCGCAAAGTCATAAGCTTTATCAAACTTCGGGAAAGAACAGGTCATAATGACCTCTTCGCCCTCGCCTTTCGGCATACTCTGCCATATTTCCTCGGTTATAAACGGCATAAATGGATGAAGGAGTTTCAGCGTGCCTCCGAATACGAACACCAAAACGGCGCGAGCGGTATTCGCCGCCTTTTCATCCTCCCCGTTTAAGCGTGATTTGCATATTTCTATATACCAGTCGCAGAAAACATCCCAGATGAAATCATATAGCTTCTGCACCGCCATACCGAGCTCAAAGCGGTCGAGGTTGACCGTAACTTCTTTAATGAGAGTGTTATATTTGGATATTATCCACTTATCTTCAAGCGAAAGATCGGACAGTTCGAATTCAAGCGGCGCTTCACCTTTAAGATTCATAAGTATGAACCGCGCGGCGTTCCATATCTTATTTGCAAAATTGCGGCTTGCCTCAACGCGTTCGGGAATATATCTCATATCATTGCCGGGACTGTTGCCGGTTGCAAGCGAGAAGCGAAGCGCGTCCGCGCCGAAGCTGTCTATAACTTCAAGCGGGTCTACGCCGTTGCCGAGCGACTTAGACATCTTCCTGCCCTGCGAATCGCGTACAAGACCGTGGATAAGCACCGTATCAAAAGGCACTTCGCCGGTATGCTCTATTCCCGAGAACATCATACGCATTACCCAGAACGGTATAATATCGTAGCCGGTAACGAGCGTATTCGTCGGATAATAGTGTTTGAGGTCCTCTGTCTGCTCGGGCCATCCGAGAGTCGAAAACGGCCAGAGCGCCGAAGAAAACCAGGTGTCAAGCGTATCGGGGTCCTGGTGTATGTTTTTACTGCCGCAGTGCGCGCAGCAGCTTGCCCCGTCACGGCTGACGGTTATTTCGCCGCAGTCGTCGCAATACCAGGCGGGTATTCTGTGACCCCACCAGAGCTGGCGCGAAATGCACCAGTCGCGGATATTTTCGAGCCAGTGAAAATAAACCTTTTCAAAGCGCGAAGGCACGAATTTCGTCTCGCCTTTTTTAACCGCCTCAATAGCGGGGCCGGCGAGCGGCTTCATTTTAACGAACCACTGCTTTGAAACGCGCGGCTCAACGGTGGTGCCGCAACGGTAGCAGGTGCCGACGTTATGGTTATAATCCTCGACCTTTACGAGGGCACCCTCGGCTTCAAGGTCGGCGACTATCGCTTTTCTCGCCTCATATCTGTCCATACCGGCGTACTTCGGATAATCGGATGTGATCCTGGCATCCTCGGTCAGAACATTTACGACCGGCAGATTATGGCGGAGGCCCACTTCAAAGTCGTTCGGGTCGTGCGCCGGTGTGATTTTAACAACGCCGGTACCGAAATCAATTTCCACATAATCGTCGGCAACGACCGGTATCTCACGGTGAACGATAGGCAAAATAAGAGTTTTGCCCACGACGTCCTTATATCTTTCATCGTTCGGGTTTACCGCGACGGCGGTATCGCCGAGCAGAGTTTCGGGACGGGTGGTCGCAAGTTCAAGATATCCGCTGCCGTCGCTGAACGGGTAACGCAGATGCCAGAAGTGACCCGCCTGGTCCTCGTATTCAACTTCGGCGTCGGATATCGAGGTAAGGCAGTGCGGACACCAGTTTATTATGCGCTCGCCCCTGTAAATAAGTCCTTTGTTATAAAGGTTTACGAAAACCTCGCGCACGGCTTTTGAACAGCCCTCGTCCATAGTGAAGCGCTCACGGTCCCAGTCGCAGGAGGAGCCCATCTTTTTAAGCTGCTCGATAATTCTGCCGCCGTATTTGGCTTTCCAGTCCCAGGCGCGTTCAAGGAAGCCCTCTCTTCCGATATCCTCCTTGGTTACGCCCTCTTTGCGCATTGCCTCGACTATTTTCGCCTCGGTCGCGATAGAAGCGTGGTCGGTGCCGGGAAGCCACAGGGTATCGTACCCCTGCATACGCTTAAATCGGATGAGAATATCCTGCAAGGTATTATCCAGCGCGTGGCCCATATGGAGCTGACCGGTAATATTCGGAGGCGGGATAACTATCGTATAGGTATCCTTTCCCTCCTCGCGCTTTGCGTGAAAATATTTGCCGTCAAGCCACATTTTATATATGCGGTCTTCAACTTCTTTCGGGTCGTACTGTTTGGCAAGTTCTTTGCTCATTTGTTTATCAACTCCAAAGAGAAATGTATAAATTAAATCAAAATGCGAAAACTTAAAACGTCAGCCCAAAACGGCGTTTGCGACTTCGGGCGGACAGCCGCCCGAATTGCGTTTACGCTTTTTGAGCGGTTTTTGTTTTACAGATTGAGTTTTGCCTGCGATGCGCCGCCGGAGGGCGCGAGCGAACCCGCCGCGGGAAGATTTTTGGTGCGGTAGCGGTGCTCGTTTTCGAGTTTGCCGGCGGTATAATTCTTAACGGTGTAGATTCGCTGACCTTTCTTTTGCGTCATGACCGCTATGCCGCCGTTCTCCTTTGAGGATTTAAGCGGAATGGAAGCGGTGTTCACTATAAGCATTCTGCCGCCCGTCGATTTGAGTATTATATCACGGTCGGAGTCAAAATGGAATACCGAATGTAATTTGAATTTTCCGCAGTACGCCTTTATCAGCTTTTTGCGGTTCGTTTTGGTCTCGTACGAGGAAAGCGGAACCTTTGCTATTCTGCCGTTATCAAACACAAAGAGCATAAATCCGGAATAGTCCTTGGTTGCGACCATATAAATGCTGCTTTCACCCTCGTCGTATTCAAGTTTACCGGCTACAAAGTCGCCAAGCACGCTCGCCTTACCGTCGGCAAAATCGGCGACGCGGCTCTTGTATACCTGTTCGGCGTTGGTAAAGAACAGCAAATCGTAATCGTTTGCCGCCTCTATTGTTTGCACAAGCTTATCGCCGTCCTTTAGCTTCTGCTCGCCGCTCATACGAAGCGACTGCGGCGTGATTTTTTTGAAATATCCGTCGCGGGTAAAGAACAGAGTCACGGGTGAATCGTCTACCGGCCCGTCATCGGTATCCGCGTCGTCCTCGTAAGTCGATACAATGGCGGTCTTTCGCTCGGCGCCGTATTTTTCCATAACCTCGGTAAGCTCATCTACTATAATGCGCTTGATTTTGGAGCGCGAATCGAGTATCGACTGCATCTCCTCAATGGTTTTTTGCAGTTTCTCTATATCTTCAAGCCGGTCCAGTATATACTCGCGGTTCAAGTGGCGGAGTTTTATTTCGGCAACGTATTCCGCCTGAATCTCATCAATGCCGAATCCTATCATGAGGTTAGGCACCACGTCTTTTTCGTTGGCGGTTTCACGCACTATCTTTATCGCCTTATCGATATCGAGCAGTATCTTCTGCATACCTTTAAGCAGGTGAAGTTTATCCTTTGCTTTCGAAAGCTTGTAATAAACGCGACGGCGCACACACTCGCTTCTGAACGCGACCCACTCGCTGATTATCTCCTTTATGCCCATAACGCGCGGAGTGCTGGCGATAAGGACGTTGAAATTGCAGGCAAAGCTATCCTGAAGCGGGGTCATCTTATAAAGCTTTGCCATAAGCTTTTCGGGGTCTGTGCCGCGCTTTAAGTCAACGGTTATCTGCAAACCGGAAAGGTCGGTTTCGTCGCGTATATCGTTAATTTCGGTTATCTTTTTCGCCTTTGCGAGCTCTATGACCTTTTCGATTATCGCCTCGGTCGTCGTGGTGGGCGGTATGGACTTGATATCTATGCAGTTGTTGGCTTTATCGTAAACGTAGGTGCCCCTCACCTTAAAACTGCCGCGCCCGGTTTCATATATTTTTTCCATTTGCTCGCGGTTATAAAGCAATTCTCCGCCTATCGAAAAGTCGGGAGCGGGAAGCGTATCGGCGATGTTTATGTCCTCATCCTTTATATAAGCTATCGTGGTCTCGCAAACCTCTTTGAGATTAAACGAACAAATAGAGCTTGCCATGCCGGCGGCGATACCCATATTGGCGTTTACAAGCACCGTCGGGAAAGTTACCGGGAAAAGCACCGGCTCTTTCATGGTCGCGTCATAGTTGTCGACAAAATCGACCGTATCTTTTTCTATATCGGCGAAAAGCTCCGCCGATATAGGCGCGAGCTTTGCTTCGGTATAACGCGCGGCGGCGCACTGCATATCGCGCGAATACGCCTTGCCGAACGAACCCTTCGAAGCGACAAACGGATGCAGAAGCGCGCCGTTGCCTTCACTCAGCCGCACCATGGTATCATAAATCGCCGCGTCGCCGTGGGGATTTAATTGCATGGTACGCCCGACGATATTAGCCGATTTTATTGTAGGACCGTCCAGCAGTCCCATTTTATACATCGTATAAAGCAGTTTTCTGTGCGACGGCTTAAAACCGTCGATTTCAGGTATGGCGCGGGATACTATTACGCTCATCGCGTAGGGCATGAAATTTGATTTGAGCGTTTCGGTAACGCTCTCGTCAACAACGGTGCCGGCGCCGGCGATATACGCCTGCGCCTCGGGGCGCTTTTTATCCTGTGCTGTTTCTTTCCTCTTCCTTTGAGCCATTTGTTTTCTCCTAACTCAAATCTATATCGTCCATATAAAGATATCCGTTATCGGCAATATAATCTTTTCTGCCGGCGAGATTGTCGCCGAGCAGTAAATCGAACATTTCGGCGGTCATCTGCGCGTCGTCCGGCATTATCTTTATAAGACGGCGGGTATCGGGGTTCATTGTAGTAAGGTTCATCATATCGGGCTGGTTTTCGCCGAGTCCCTTACTGCGCTGTAAGGTGTATTTTTCACCCTCTATTTTTTCGAGTATTTCTTTCTTTTCGTTTTCGTCGTAGGCAAAATAGGTTTTGCTCCTAGTGTTTATCTCATAAAGCGGAGTTTCGGCGATAAACACCTTGCCCTCGGCTATCAGCGTAGGCATCAGGCGGTAAATCATAGTAAGAATAAGCGTGCGGATATGGAAACCGTCGACGTCCGCGTCCGTACATATAATTATTTTACTCCAACGCAGGTTATCCATATTGAAATTTGAAAGACTCTTATTCGATTTTGATTTGACCTCAACGCCGCATCCGAGCACTTTAAGCAGGTCGGTAATTATCTCGCTTTTGAAAATTTTATCGTATTCGGCTTTAAGGCAGTTAAGTATTTTGCCGCGCACCGGCATAATCGCCTGGAATTGCGCGTCGCGTGCAAGCTTGCACGAGCCGAGCGCCGAATCGCCCTCCACAATATAAAGCTCGCGCTCCGCAACGTCGCGGCTGCGGCAGTCTACAAACTTCTGAACGCGATCCACCATGGAGTTACTGCTTTGAAGCGTTTTCTTTATGTTTATGCGTTCTTTTTCGCTTCTCTCGCGGCTGCGCTTGTTTATGAGCACCTGCTCGGCTATTCTGTCGGCTTCCGCCTTGTTCTCTATAAAATAGATTTCGAGCTGGTGGCGCAAAAACTCGGTCATCGCGTCGGCTATAAATTTATTGGTAATTGACTTTTTAGTCTGATTCTCGTAAGACGTTATTGTCGAAAACGAGGAGATAACAAGCACGAGGCACTCCTCGATATCCGCGAATGTGACCTTGCTCTCGCCCGACTTATACTTGCCGCTCTGCTTTATATAGGCGTCTATCTGGTACACAAACGCGTTGCGCACCGCTTTTTCGGGCGCGCCTCCGTATTCAAGCCAGCTTGAATTATGGTAATACTCTTTAAGCTGAACGGTATTTGAAAATGTGAGAGCGACGTTGATTTTCACCTTGTACTCGGGCTTGTCCTCACGGTCGCGCCCTTTGCGCTCGGTATGCCAGAGCTGTACCGAGGTAAGCTTGTTTTCGCCGACCGTTTCGTTAACGTAATCCTCTATACCGTTTTTATACACTATCTCGCGGGAAATAAATCTCGCGCCCTGCTGTTCGCGGAACTCGAATTTCAGCCCGTTGTTCACTATCGCCTGACGGCGCAGAGTGTCTGTAAAATACTCGCTCGGAATATTTATATCGGTGAATACCTCGATATCGGGCTTCCAGCGGGTCTTGGTGCCCGTATCCTTGCCGGAGTACGGTTCTTTTTTGAGTCCGCCTACGTTGTAGCCCTTTTCAAAGCGCAGATTGTATTTGTAACCGTCGCGCTTTACTTCGACCTCCATATACTCGGCGGAATACTGAGTCGAGCAAAGACCGAGGCCGTTAAGGCCTACGGAATATTCGTAATTCGCGCCGTCGTTGGTATTGTACTTGCCGCCAGCGTAGAGCTCGCAGTAGACAAGTTCCCAGTTAAAGCAGTTTTCTTTGTTGTTGAAATCTACCGGACAACCGCGCCCGAAATCCTCGACTTCTATCGAACCGTCGGCAAATTTTGTCACAACGATTTTTTTGCCGTAGCCCTCGCGCGCCTCATCTATGGAATTGGAAATAACCTCAAATACGGAATGCTCGCAACCGTCAAGGCCGTCCGAACCGAAAATAACGCCGGGGCGTTTACGCACCCTGTCGGGACCTTCAAGCTTCTGTATGCTTTCGTTGCCGTATTCAACCTTTGTCTGAGCCAAAACTCTTTCCTCCTGATTTAATCGTAACAGTCAAACCGGTTTGCCGCTTTGCCGGACGCAATAATACCGCGGTCCCCGCACCGAAAACGGTGCATAGCTTTAAGCAGAAGCAACCGGACAAATCTCAACCGTAGTTATTTAATACCGATACAGAAGTTATTATATACCATATATTGTGGTTTAGTCAAGTGATAAAGGCAAAAAAATGCTCCCGGAGCAAACTCCGGGAGCATTATGACGCAAAGATTTATCAAAGTCCTATATACGGTTGGGGATTTACCCTGTTTTCACCGACATAAACTTCAAAATGCAGGTGGTTGCCGGTTGAGTAACCGGTCGAGCCGACAAGCGCTATAACTTCGCCGGCGGAAACCTTATCGCCCTGCCTTACGCAAAGACTGCTCGCGTGCGCATAGAGGGTTGAAAAGCCGTTGCCGTGATCGATTATAACGCAGTTGCCGTAGTTGCGGTAAACACCCGCCAGCGTGACCGTGCCGCCTGCCGCCGCCATTATCGGCGTACCGTGCGGAGCACGTAAATCAACACCCTTGTGACCGCCTTTGCCGAACGGACAGGATATTTCCCAAACGCCCGCGGGCAGCGGGAATTTGAGTACCGCTCTTGCGCCCGCGCCGGAAGTACGCGCGGTGCCTACCGTGATTATCTCATTGACCGGCTCCGCGGTCACCTTCGACGAGGTGGTTATTCTGTCGGTTTCCTCACCGTTTATATATATGATGTCGGTTTTGATTTCCACCGTGCCGCATACGCCCTGACGGCTGACGCTGACGTAGCCGGCCGGCTTCTCCGAGGTCTTTTGGGTAACTGTTTGATACGGCACCGACTGCAACCGCGACTCGGTAACCACCGTTTTTACTTTTATAAGCGCGATGCTCTCCGAAAGCGCGGATATCCCGTCTACCTCATCTTTGATGAAATAGCCCTCTTCGACGAGCACTTCATCAGCAAACTCGCTTTTGCATACCGCGCCCGGTATATCAAACGCGGTCCTGCGCGCTTCAAGCGCGGCTTCCAACGCCTCCGGCTCCGCACAGCCGTACGCCTCGCCGTTTATATGCAGACGGGAAGCCCATACTATCTCATCGGTGTTATCGATGATGGCGTTTACGACCTCGTCACAGTTGTTTACCGTGTCATCGGCGGTCACAACCGCTTCTATCTCGATTTCGGGCAGAACGGAAAGCACATCGTCGCCCTCAACTATCTGTGCGACTATTTCGCAAGCCGAATAATAGACGTTTTTACTGCTCACCGTGGTGATGACCTTGCCATCCATACTGATATTATAGCCGAGTCTTACTCCGCCGAAAAGCAGGCAGGCGAAAATCGCGAAGACCGACACCGCGGCGAACATTACGGATATTATATTTTTAGAGTTTTTACTGACTGTTCTTTTTACTGTTTTTGCCGCTTTTACGGCAAAATCACGGATACTGTTAAGAATAGGAACTTCTCCTTAAATTAAACTTCTTTCGGTTACAACTTTGTAACCAATACAATACTATTATACACAAAAGTTACAAAATTGCAACCTTTTTTTACTTTTTTTAATAATTTCCTTTTTCCGTGAGCATACATAAAAGCCGCAAACACCGATAAAAACGGAGTCCGCGGCTTTCCACACACATATATATAATAAATGATTTTATCCGAACAAAGACATTTGATTGGTATCAGGCAAATCGCCGAGCGCCCCGAGCTCGGCAAGCTTTTCGATAATTGTTTTTGAGACGCCCGCACACGCGGCAAAGTCTTCCTTTGAAACAAAATCGCCCGCGCTTGTCGCCTCGTAAATCGAATACGCCGCCTTTTCGCCTATACCGGCAAGCGCGCCGAACGGCAGACGCATTTTTCCGTCCTCCGGCAAAAATCTCATGGCGTGAGAATGTTTGATATCAATAGGCAATATCTCTATTCCCCTTGCCATCATCTCATTGAATATGAGCAGGTTGCCGTAAACCTCCTGTTCCTTCGCCGACGCCTCTTTACCCTTTGCGGCAATCTCGGTCATAAGCGCGCGCACCGCCGCGTGACCCTTAACCACGGTTTCAACATCCACGTTTTCGGGCCTCGCGGTAAAGTAGGCACAGTAATATTCAAGCGGGCGGTGCACCTTATACCAGCCGATTTTAAGCGCCGATATCACGTATGCCGCCGCGTGCGCCTTCGGGAACATATACTCTATTTTCTTACAGCTTTGTATGTACCATTCGGGCACGCCCACCGCGCGCATATCGTCAGCCATTTTATTCCAGTCGTCATCGGATATCTTGCCCTTTGCGTACATACCCTTACGCACTGTTTCGGTTATCTTGAAAGCGCGGCTTTCATCCATACCCTGCTGTATCAGATAAACCATGATGTTGTCTCTTGTTCCGATAACCTCGCTTATCGTGCAGGTACCGTTATCGATAAGCTCCTTGGCGTTTCCGTGCCACACATTCGTGCCGTGGGAAAGTCCGGATATCTGAAGCAAATCGGCGAAGGTCTGCGGTTTACAGTCTATAAGCATATCTCTTGTGAGCTTTGTGCCGAATTCGGGAAGTCCGAGCGTACCGGTGCTCGAAAGAATCTCATCCGCCGTAACGCCGAGCGCCGCGGGCGAAACAAAAAGACTCATAACATCCTTATCACTCATCGAAACATCGTTTACGGATATCCCCGAATACATTTCAAGATACTTATAGGTAGTCGGCACGACGTGGCCGAGCTCATCAAGTTTAAGAATGGTATCGTGTATCGAATGAAAATCGAAATGGGTGGTGATTATATCGGAATTCACGTCGTCAGCCGGGTGCTGAACGGGACAGAAATCGTATATCGTCATATCGTTCGGCACTATTATCATACCCGCCGGATGCTGACCGGTAGTCGTCTTGACCTTGGCGTTTTCGACCGCTTTCGCCAGACGGTTAAGCTCGGGCGTACTTATCGTAATGCCCATTTTTTCCGCATACGCCTTAACAAAGCCGAACGCCGTTTTCTCGGCTATCGTGGTAATGGTGCCCGCTTTGTAAACGTTACCCGCGCCGAAAAGCGTTTTAGTGTATTCCTGAACGTCGTTCTGCACTTCATCGGAGAAGTTGAGGTCTATATCGGGCACCTTATCGCCTTTGAAGCCGAGAAATGTCTCAAAGGGGATGTTATGTCCGTCGCGGTTCATCGCGATACCGCAGTGCGGGCAGTTCTTTTCAGGCAGATCGAAGCCCGAGCCGTATTCGCCGCTGCTGAAAAACTCGCTGTGATGACAGTTGGGGCAAACGTAATGCGCCGGCAGCGGATTTACTTCGGAAATGCCTGCCATCGTCGCGACGAAGGACGAGCCGACGGAGCCCCGCGAGCCGACAAGATAGCCCTTTTCCTCACTGTATGCCACAAGCTTCTGCGCCGAAATGTACATTATGGAAAAACCGTTGTTTATTATTGAATTCAATTCTTTTTCAAGTCTGTTTTTAACCAGCTCCGGCAGATCCTCGCCGTATATGCGATGCGCGTTATCCCAGCATATCTTTTCAAGCAGCTCGTCCGAGCCCTCAATAGTCGGCGGATAGTTGCCCTCCGGCACGGGAAGAATGTCGCCATCCACCATATCGGCGATTTTATTCGGGTTGTCAATTACAAATTCAGCCGCGCGCGAACCGAAATAATCGAAATCCGCGAGCATTTCATCGGTGGTTTTAAGGTAGAGCGGCGCCTGAAACTCGATATCGTCAAAGCCCTGACCCGCGAGAACTATCTGGCGTATAACGCCATCCTCCTCACGCAGGAAATGCACGTCGCCCGTCGCGACTACCGGCATGGAAAGCTCATCCGCTATTTCAACGATTTTGCGGTTGAAATCCCTTATAACGTCATCGCTTGTAACGTGTCTGAAACGGTTGTGTATTATATTGCCGTTTTTATCTGTGCGCTCGGGCGCGGCGCTCTCGCGCACCATGAATTCGTTGTTTGCAACCGGCTGTATTTCGAGATAATCATAATACTTTGCGATTTCAATAAGCTCGTCGTGACTTTTGCCGTCAACAACGGCGCGATACAGCTCGCCCTGCTCGCATGCCGAGCCGATTATGAGACCCTCGCGGTATTTATCAAGTTCGCTGCGAAGAGTAATCGGGCGCGAATGGAAACAGTTAAGGTGCGCGCCGGAGACCAGTCTGTAAAGGTTTTTCAGTCCCGCTTTGTTCTTCACAAGAATTATCTGATGGTTGCGCATCCTTGACATTTCCTTTGAGGAAAGATTTGAAATGTCATGCCTTACGTCATCGATAAAATAACTTTCAACGCCGTAGATAACCTTGAAATCGCCGCCTTTTTTGCGTATCGATTTAAGCGCGGAAGCCGCCGCCGGATACGCCTGCACCACGCCGTGGTCTGTTATGGCTATCGCCTTATGCCCCCACGAGTAGGCGGTATCGATGAGATCGCCGGCGCCGGACACCGCGTCCTTCGCCGACATATTTGTATGGCAGTGCAGCTCGACGCGTTTTGCTCCCTCGTGATTATCGCGTTTTTTGTATTTTTCAAGTGTGGCAAGCGCCGTAACTTCAACAATAAAGGAGTTTGACCAGTTATCATAGCCGTAATCGCCGTTTACTATAACCGCGGCGCCGTCTTTCAGCTCTTTAAGCGACTTCTTAAAGCGGCTGACCTCGTAATCGACGTCGTCGTTATACTTGGGGTCAAAGAATTTTTTGAGCGAGGCGGCAAAGGTGTTCGTGCCGTCGCTGAAATTAAACTGATAGGACACCATTCTCTTTCCGCGCCGCGTATTGCGGTCGGAAATTTCAAGCCCGGATACTTCGCCCCATACGCTTATTTTTACCTGGTCGTCGGGATTCTCAGGCGGTATTATGCTTTTAAGAGGCGTGACGTTCGCGTCTATCTTTCTGCCGAAAAACCGTTTCGCGCTTTCAAGGTAAACCGGCAGTCCGTCCTTCGGTTTATAGTCGTAAACTTTTTCACTCGGCTTTTGTACCGCCTCGGTTTCCGGCTTTGCCTCTGCCGCCGCGGGCGCCGCCGACTGCGGTTTCTGCTGTGCCGGCGCCAAATCCTGTGCTTCAAGCACACCCGAAAAGGTCACCGCGGGCGTAAAGCCGAACCTGTCCGCTATCTCTTTTTTGAAAATGCGCTCAAAGCCGCATTCGATTATTCTGTCATAACCTCCGAACTTCAGTCCTATATCTATACAGTCGCCCGAGACGCCGTACTCCGCGCCGTTAAAATAGCCGTTAAGTATAACGTTTTTTGTGCGGATATGGTTCGTCACGTCGCTTATCGCCTCTTTTGACAGGGCCTCCCTGTCAAAAGTGACGGCGGCGTTTACCGCACGAAGTTTAAGCCCTTTGCAAACGCTGTCGCAAAAGGCGTGAATTTCAGAATATGTTATATAAGAAGAACTTGAAATTTCCACCGAGACCGTGCGGTTTTGCGAGTCAAGGTCGCAAGCGGAAAGCCGGGCGTTTTCAAAGATTTTTGCCGTTTCTTCCGTTATGTATTCGCCGAAAAGCCCCTTAAAATCAAACATTTTTTACCCCTACATTTTCTCTATTTCCGAAATCAGCGTGCAGAGCAGTCTGTCCTCCGGTATGCCTGAGCTGATGATTTTTCCCTTTTTGAAGAGCACGCCGCACTGTTTTCCGCCGGCTATACCTATATCCGCGGCGGCAGCCTCGCCCGGCCCGTTTACAACGCAGCCCATTATGGCGACGGTAATATCCTTATTTACCCCCGCAAGCCGCTCTTCCGCCTGTTTCGCGATACTTATCAGGTCGATTTGAGTCCTGCCGCAGGTCGGACACGAAATAAAACGTATGCCGCCCTTTCTCATACCGAGCGCGCCGAGCAGCTTTTTTGCCGCTTCCACTTCTTTTACCGGGTCGTCGGTAAGGGATATCCTGATAGTATCGCCTATACCGCGAAGAAGCAGTCCGCCGATGCCGGCGGCTGATTTAATAACGCCGGTGCTCTCTGTCCCCGCTTCGGTAACGCCCAGATGAAGCGGATATCTTACCGCCTGCGCCGCAAGCACGTAGGCGTCGTACATAACGCTCACGTTTGAAGATTTAAGCGATAAAACTATATCGTCAAAATCGTATTTTTCGAGCAGCGATATGTGATAAAGCCCGCTTTCGAGCATTGCTTCGGCGCTCGCCCTGCCGTGCCGCGCAAGAATGCTTTTTTCAAGCGAGCCGGAATTTACGCCTATCCTTATAGGTATTCCCCGCGCCGCGCAGGCCTTCGCCACGGCTTTAACGCCCGCCTCGTCCCCGATGTTTCCGGGGTTTATACGTATCTTATCGGCGCCGCACTCCGCCGCTTTTACGGCGAGACGCCAGTCAAAATGAATATCCGCAACTATCGGGATATTCACGCTTTCCTTTAATTTTTGAAGCGTTTTAAGACTCCGGTCATCCGGCACCGAAACGCGCAGTATATCACAGCCGGCATTTTCGAGCGCCTTTGCCGACTTTACGTTGCCTTCGATATCGTGCGCAAAAACCGCGAGCATGGACTGGATGCTTATGTCCGCTCCGCCGCCGAGCGGCACGCTCCCTACGTTTACGCGCTTTGTCGTTTTGTTGGTATACACCTGAATCACCGCCCGAAAGTCAGAGACCATACGTCTTTAAGAGTAATAAGAAGCATAAGCGCTATAAGAATTATAAAACCTATCGTGTGAATGACGGATTCGTACTTTTCGGGCACTTTCTTTCGCGTTATCATCTCGGCGCCGATGAACAGAAGTCTGCCGCCGTCAAGCGCGGGAAGAGGCAGGAGGTTGAAAATGCCGAGATTTATGGTGATAAGCGAAGCTATCGGCAAAAGATTTCTGAGGTTCTGCTTTGCCGCGCTGCCTATCACCGCGGTAACGCCCACCGGGCCGGATACCGCGCTTATTCCGTATTTACCGGTTATCAGATCAATAAGCGAGCGCCATATTATAGCGCAGTATGATATGCCGGTCTTAAAGACCTCCGCCATGAAGCTGAAAAAGGTTTTTTTCTTGCCGTAAACCTTAAAATCGAGCTTGATATAGGAAATGCCGTCTTCCTCTTCGGTGTTGAATCGCACGGCTTCAAGCTTTACCTTTTTGCCGTCGCGCCGGACTGTCATATCAAGCGTATCGCCCTTGACGTTTGTAAAAGCGTAGCTCAAATCATAGGTGGTATATATCTTTCTGCCGCCGACCGATATTATCTCATCATCGACCATAAGCCCGGATTCCCTGCTCGGCGCGCCCGGGTCAAACTCCGCTATCTTTGTAGTCGCAAAGCTTTTTTCGGGCGCCAGCACCATAGCCACAAGCGCGAAGCCGAGAATAAGGTTGAATACCGCGCCCATGATTACGATTATAAATCTGCGCCACGCCGCCTTGTTGCAAAAGGCGCGCGGGTCGTCGCTGCCGGCATCCTCGCCCTCCATGGCGCAATAGCCGCCGAGAGGTATGAGGTTGATTTTATATTCGGTCTCCCCGAGCTTTTTGGAAAAAAGCTTCTTTCCGAAGCCGACGGCGAACTCGTTTACGCGAACACCTAAAATCTTCGCCGCCAGAAAATGACCCGATTCGTGAATAATTATAAGCAGAATAAATACAAGCACCGCCACGAGATACGGCCATGTGTTGCCCCAAATGCTCCCTAAAACACTCGCTGTGTTCAAAATATCACGCCCTGTCTGAAACGTACTGCCGAGCCGCACGGTCGGCTTCAAAAATATCTTCCAACGAATAATCCTTTTTATCGGCGGCGTTTTCCATTGCCGCACCGTTCAGCTCCGCTATCCGCGGGAACTTTATTTTACCCTCTAAAAACAGCGATACCGACATCTCGTTCGCGCCGTTTACCGCCGCCGGATAAAGCCCGCCCTTTTCTATCGCCTCTACGCAAAGCGGCAGGCAGCGGAAAACCTCCGTATCGGGGCGGCAAAAGGTGAGCGTGCCGATATCGGCAAGACTTAAATTATCTATTCTGCCGCCGCGCTGAGGATAGGTAAACGCGTACTGAATAGGTATCTTCATATCGGGAGTGCCCATCTGCCCTATCACCGCGCCGTCAGTAAACTCCACCGCGGAATGCAGAATGCTCTGCCTGTGCACGAGCACTTCTATATCCGAAGGCCTTACGCCGAAAAGGTGCACCGCTTCGATCACTTCAAGTCCCTTGTTCATAAGAGTCGCGCTGTCGACCGTTATTTTCGCGCCCATCGACCAGTTCGGGTGCTTCAACGCCTGCTTAGCGGTAACATTTTCGAGTTCCTCGCGCGTTTTGCCGAAAAACGGACCGCCGGAAGCGGTCAGTATTATTTTTTTAAGACTGCCCGCCGGCGCGCCCTGAAGCGACTGGAAAATCGCTGAATGTTCACTGTCCACCGGCAGAATTCTAACGCCCTTTTCTTTGCAGAGACGGTTTATGATACTTCCCGCCGTAACCATTGTTTCCTTGTTTGCGAGCGCGATATCGGAGCCGGCGTTTATCGCGGCAACGGTAGGGCGAAGCCCCGCTATTCCCACTATCGCGGTAAGCACGATATCGGCGCCGCACGCCGCCGCTTCTATTACGCCCCGCTCGCCCGACAGCACCTTGATATTTGTATCTTTAAGCGCGATTCTGAGCTCTTTTGCCGCCGCGGCGTCGTAAACCGCGACGGTTTCCGGGCAAAACTCCCTCGCTTGTTTTTCGAGCAGTTTTATGTTCCTGCCCGCCGCGAGGGATACTACTTTCAAATCTTTATTTTTCGATATTACTTCAAGGGCCTGCGTACCGATAGATCCGGTAGAGCCCAGTATCGCGATTTTTTTCATTTTATAACACCCAACAGCATAAGCGAAAGCAGTGCGGGAGAGATAAACAGCATACTGTCAAACCTGTCGAGTATGCCGCCGTGACCGGGGATAAGATTACTGTAATCCTTTACGCCCACGCTGCGCTTGATTATCGAGGCAAAGAGGTCGCCGAGCATGCCGGTCACGCACATAACCACGGTGACGCCGAGCATAACGAAAATATTTGTTTGCGCCTTATACGCCAAAACAAGAATAACGGTAACCAAAATACTTGCCGCCACTCCGCCGACCGCGCCCTCAACGGTTTTTTTTGGGCTCACGTGCTCGCAGAGCTTGTGCTTGCCGAAGAACACGCCGGTAAAATACGCGCCGGTATCGCAAACGCTTGAAAAATTGATAAGCAGCAATAAATAGTATATTCCGCCGGTCCTTGTGATAATACAGTCAAGACTCGCAAAGGCGGCGCTGTAAATAAGGGGCACGCCGAGCAGTGCGAAAATTTCGGTTATATTGAACTCTTTTTTTCTGAATATTATCGACACCGTAAACAACAGCGTATAAAGAATGGTCGAAAGCAGTAAAAGCGCCAGCGAAAAGCTCACTCCACGTCCGTTTACGCTGCCCTTTCCGCGCAGTACGTCGTAGGCGCCGTGCATTATATCCGAAGTCAGCACGAACGCCGCCGCCGCGTAAACGCACGCCGCCGCTTTCCTGAAAACGGTGCCCGCCTTTACGATGTGATGCAGTATTTCATAGGTCGCCGCGGTCGCGAGCAGCGCTATAAACGCGGTTATTACAACGGTATTATAGCTGTAACCCGCAACAAGTATCGCAATAACTATGCTTATGATTATTGCGGCTGATATTATTCTCGTTTTCATTCCTTCACCTAAACTCCGCCGAACCTTCTGTTTCTACGGCTGAAATCTTCTATCGCCCTGTCAAGATCGCGCGGGGAAAAATCCGGCCACAGTATATCCGAAAACCAGTATTCCGCGTATGCCGCCTGCCATATCATATAGTTTGAAAGGCGGTACTCCCCGCTCGGGCGGATAATAAAATCGGGATCCGGCTGACCGGCGGTATAAAGCCGGTCGCTTATGGTCTGCTCGGTTATGTCTTCGGGGTCTATACCCTCTTTTACAATACTTTTGACGGCATGAACTATCTCATCCCTGCCGCCGTAATTAAGCGCGATATTAAGGTGCAGTCCCGTGGCGTCCGCCGAATCCGCCTCGGCTTTGAGCATAAGCTCCTTTATGTCGTCCGCCAGCGGCGCTCTGTCCCCGATGAATTCAAGCTTTATATTCTCATCCTTGAAGTTATCGGTATCTTTAAGATAATCGCGCAGTATGTTCATAATATTATCGACCTCCGATTTGGGCCTTTTCCAGTTTTCGGTGGAAAAGGCGTAGACCGTGAGGTACTTTATACCTATTTTGTTGCAGTAGCGCGCTATTGTCTTAAAGGTCCGCGACCCCGCCGCATGGCCCGCCGTTCTCGGCAGAGAACGCTTTTTCGCCCATCTGCCGTTACCGTCCATAATAATGGCGATATGCTCGGGCAGTATTATGTCGCCGCTTGGTTTCTTTTTCTTAAAGAACACTGTTCGTTCCCCCGAAGCGAAGCACAACTTTTCGCAGAGCCCGACTCTTCCCGCCGGGCTCCCGGTTGTAACTTCATTAAAATACCGGAAACATCAGATTTCCATTATCTCTTTTTCCTTTGCCGCCGCCACGTTATCTATCTCCTTACAGAATTTATCCGTAAGGTTCTGTATCTTCTTTTCGCCGTTTGACTCGTCGTCCTCGGTTATCTCGTTATTTTTTTTGAGAGCTTTGAGATCGTCGAGCGCGTTTCTGCGCTGATTCCTCACGGCGACCTTGGACTCCTCGGCTTTCTTGTGTACTTCCTTTACTATCTCTTTTCTGCGCTCCTCGGTAAGCGGCGGGAAGTTAAGACGGATAATTTTACCGTCGTTCTGCGGATTTATGCCGATATCCGAAGTTAGTATCGCTTTTTCGATTTCTTTAAGCGTCGAAGAGTCCCACGGCTGAATTATCAGCGTGCGTGCCTCGGGAACGCTTATTGCCGCCATCTGATTTATGGGCGTGGGCACGCCGTAATAATCGACCGAAATGCGTTCAAGCACCGCGGCGGTGGCTCTGCCCGCTCTGATCGCCTTGTACTCGCGCTCGAGCACCTCGACGGTCTTGTTCATTTTTTCCTCGGTAGTCTTAAAAAGCTGTTCCATAATATATCCTCCCTGTTCTTATTTTAACGCCTGACTTTTATTCAACCAGTGTTCCGATGGCTTCGCCGGTCATCGCCGAAACGATATTATCCGGGTTGTTGAGATTAAACACGAGTATTTTTATGCCGTTATCCATACAAAGCGAAGCCGCCGTGCTGTCCATAACGTTGAGCCCGAGAGTGAGCACGTCATGATGAGTGAGCTTATCAAACTTTTTGGCGGCGGGATTTTTCCTCGGGTCACTGTCATAAACGCCGTCCACGTTGGTTGCCTTGAAGATAACGTCCGCGCCTATTTCCGCTGCGCGCAGCGCCGCCGCGGTATCGGTCGAGAAGAACGGGTTTCCGGTTCCGCAGCCGAATATTACCACCCTGCCTTTTTCAAGATGTCTTGTCGCCTTGCTTCTGATATACGGCTCGGCTATCTGGCGCATTTCTATCGCCGTCTGCACCCTTGCGGTAACGCCGAGCTGTTCGAGCGCGTCGCACAGCGCCAGCGAATTTATGGCGGTTGCGAGCATACCCATGTGGTCCGCCCTTGTCCTGTCCATATCGCCGCTTGACCTGCCGCGCCAGAAGTTGCCGCCGCCTACGACTATTGCCACCTGAACGCCCATATCAACGCAGGTCTTCACCCTTTTGCAGACGTCTACCACTTTATCGAAATCAATTCCGGTGCCTTTTTCTCCGGCTAAAACCTCACCGCTGAGTTTAAGCAAAACGCGCTTGTAAACAGGTTTCATGAATGCCACTCCTAAATACTGTATTTATTTTATATTATTTTACATTATGGCACCCTTAAAGTCAATAAAAAATACGGGGCGGATAATCTCCGCCCCGCGCGTCCTGAAAAAGTCTTCAGCCCGCCGGTATCAGTATCATACGACCGGATGAAAGTTCGTCTTCGTCTATGCCGTTTATTCCTTTTATTTCGCTTATATCGGCAAGGTATTTGCGCGCTATATCCCAAACGCGCTCGCCCTCCTCGCCGAAATACACGGTGAGCGCGGCTCGCCCCTCCTTTGCTATCGGGCGGTTTTCGTTTATCTGCACGTCGCCTACAAGAGACAGTGTTTTCGACTCGTAAACGTCGGCGCAGACCGACATTTGAAGCTGTAAGTCCATTTTTCCGTCGGATAAAAGGTTGTAGCTTACCGAAATCACGCCGATTTTCGGGTCGGCGGCAAGCCCCTCTCCGCCGCACGGCAGTTTGTAGCCGTAACTGAAATCCACCGTTTTTTCAAAGTATACCGGCATACCGTTGCCGTCAAGCGCGATAATATCCGCGGCCGCGGCGCCCGTCACCGTCATACAGCCGTCCTCAAAAACGGTGCCGCCCGGTCTTGCCTCGCACCTGACGTCGCATATCTTTACCACCGAATCGGGCGATAAATCTATTTCACCGCGGGCGGTAAAGGCATCTTTTATACTGCACGCGAGGGTGGTAAACGTCGCCTCGTCGCCCGTTACCGCCGCCTCGTACTTCTTGGAGTAGGCGTCGGCGATTACGCTTATATCGTCACTGCAAAAAATTTCGACCTTTATGAGTATTTTCGCGTCAAGCGAAAACTCGTGCGCGACGGAGGAGGAGTCAAATTTCGGTTTGATTTCAAGATACGCTGTTTCCGCTTCGGCGGTGACGCGGCAGTTCTCGTTTGCTCCCTCGGCTTCGAGAAGCTGGCTGAAAGGTATATCGACGCTAAGCGGAGCGGTCTCGCCGTCAGCGGTGCCGTAAAGAAGTTCCACCGCCATATTTCCTTTTACTATCGCTTTGTTTTCAAGAAGCTTACATTCGCTTATATCCGCCGCCGCGTCGTATCTTATAAGACATCTTATATCCTTCCCGGTGCTTAACGCCTCGATTTCCTCCTCGATAAGCGCGTACTTTTCGGCATACCCCACCGGCATACTCGAGGGTACGCTGACCTTCAAGGCTTCAACGCTTTTATCTTCGATATCGCAGATTATTTCACGGCTCTTTCGCGCATATGCGCAAACAGTCAGTCCCGCCGCACCGTGAATATCGATTTTGCGCTCGCTCTGCGCGCGGCAGTTTACGTATTCGCTCTTCGCCTTTGCCGTGACAAAGCCGTCCGAGAGATCGGCGCCGGTATCGAAGCTCTTTGAAAAAGGACAGCGGTATTCGTATGAGCTTATGCGGTTTTCGGGGTCGCTGTAAATAACCGTAAGAGTCACCGAGCCGTCAACCGCGACCGACCGCCCCGAAACGCTTTTCGAGGATATCCCCGCCGCCGCGCGGCATTTGAGTATCCGGGATATCTCCGGGCAGTAGTCGGGCAGTGTGAAATCAACGTCTATCGGCACCTCCACGGTATCCTTGAATACCGTTTCAAGCGTAAAAACGGGTGTTTTAATGCATTTCTCATCCATATACAGTCACTCTCCAGAATCGCTTTTTATATAATAATATTCAAAACGCGTCGACTGTATGACAAACGGATTTTATGAACAAAACCGCATAAAGCGTGCATATTCGCGTATTTTAAGGCAAAAACGCAATAAATATCCGTTTGTTAGTGAATTTTCACTAACAAACGGACAAACGGCGATATATCATTACTCCAAAGAACTTGGAGGTGTAGGATGGGAATTTACGATCTGGTTGTAATAAGAATTCGTCAGTTGTGTGAAGAACGCGGCGTCACGCCTAACGGACTAAGTTATATTTCGGGGGTGTCGCAATCCACTATCAAAAGCATTTTATGCGGCGAAAGCCGGAACCCCGGCATCGTCACGCTGAAAAAGCTGTGCGACGGGCTCGAAATATCGATTGTTGATTTTTTCGGCACCGAAGAATTTCTGCAGCTCGAACAGGAAATAAAGTAGTTTTGAGTTGCTCTTTGCGGCTCTTTTTTATTTTCAAGCGCATAAAACCGCCCGCCTTTTCAGGCGGGCGGTAATAATTTCGGCTTCGCGCCGTGTTTTATTCAAGCTCGAACGAGCCCATATAGAGCTGATAGTAGGTACCCTTATCGGCTATCAGCTTTTCGTGGCTTCCGCGCTCGATTATCCTTCCGTGGTCGAGCACCATTATGACGTCGCTGTTCTTAACGGTCGAAAGCCGGTGTGCGATTACGAAAACCGTGCGCGATTCCATAAGCTTATCCATACCGCGCTGAACTATCGCCTCGGTACGCGTATCTATTGAGGAGGTCGCCTCGTCGAGTATCATTACCGGCGGGTCGGCAACTGCGGCGCGCGCTATGGCTATAAGCTGGCGCTGACCCTGTGAAAGATTTGAGCCGTTGTTGGCAAGCGCGGTTTCGTAGCCGTCCGGCAGTCGGGTTATAAAATCATCCGCGCCGACGAGCTTTGCCGCGGCGATACACTCTTCGTCGGTCGCGTCGAGCCGCCCGTAACGGATATTATCGAGCACACTGCCGGTAAACAGATTTGTTTCCTGCAAAACTATACCGAGCGAACGGCGAAGGTCGCTCTTTTTGATTTTGTTGACATTTATGCCGTCGTATCTTATTTTACCGTCGGCGATATCGTAAAAGCGGTTAATAAGGTTTGTAATGGTGGTTTTGCCCGCGCCGGTGGCGCCGACAAAAGCGACCTTCTGACCAGGATTTGCATAAACGGAAACGTCAAACAGCACCGGTTTACCCTCGGTATAGGAGAAATCGACGTGCTCCATGGTTACGTCGCCTTTGAGTTCGGTATAGGTCACCGTTCCGTCGCCGTGGGGGTGTCTCCACGCCCATTTGCCGGTACGCTTATCGCTTTCTTTCAGTTCGCCGGCGGCGCCGGTTTCCACGTTTACGAGCGTAACATAACCGTTATCCACCTCGGGCTGCTCATCCATTATATCAAATATGCGCTTGGCGCCCGCAAGTCCCATCGCGACTACGTTTATCTGCTGTGAAAGCTGGTTTACGTTGCCGGTGAACTGCTTTGACATATTGAGAAACGGCACCATAATATCTATTGTGACAAGCGCCGTACCCGCGTAAAAGAGGGACGATATGCCGAATCTCGGCACGCCGCTCAAAACCAGCACGCCGCCTATTGTGGCTATAACTACGTAAAGCACGTTGCCGATATTCTGAATGATGGGACCTAAAACGTTGGCGTAGGCGTGAGCGCGGTAGCTGTCGTTATACAACTCGCCGTTTACCCTGTCAAAATCGGCTTTGCATTTTTCCTCGTGATTAAAGACCTTGATGACCTTCTGCCCGCTCATCATTTCCTGAATGAAGCCCTCGGTTTTCGCGACCGACTTTTGCTGACGCATAAAGTATTTCGCCGAGCCGCCGCCGACAACCTTTGTCACGAAGAACATCGCCGCAACGCCGGCGAGTACCACAAGCGTCATAAGAACGCTGTAAAATATCATTATAAAGAATACGCTGACAACAACGATAGACGCCTGCAAGAGCGTAGGCAGCGCGCGGGATATAAGCTCGCGCAGGGTATCTATATCGTTTGTATAGTAGCTCATGATGTCGCCGTGCTTGTGGGTATCGAAATACTTTACGGGTAAATTCTGCATCCCCTCAAACATTCTGACTCTCATTTTATGGAGAAATCCCTGCGTGATAAACGCCATAAGCTGGGTATAAAGCGTAATAGACGCCATGGAAAGCGCATAGAAACCTATAAGTATGGCAATTTTGGGCAGTATCACCTTTGACGCGGCGGCCCAGTCGCCCGACTCGTAAAACCTCTGTATATCGGCTATGACCTGCTGCTGGAATATCGCCGGAGCCGAAGCGGTTATCGATGAAAACACTATGCACGCCATGGTAAGCGGCACAAGCACCGGGAAGCTCTTAAACAGGAGCTTCATAATCCTTTTAAGCACCGCGACGTCGATTTTCATACCGCCCGGCGCGCCGCGCGGACCGCGCGGACCCTGCGGAACGTGAGTCTTTTCAGGCATCCTTATCACCTCCGCTTATCTGCTGTTCATATACCTCGCGGTAAATATCGCACCGCGACACAAGCTCGCCGTGCGTGCCGATGTCGACCACCGCGCCGCCGTCGAGTACGATTATCATATCGGCGTCCTGCACGGAGGAAATACGCTGGGCGATTATTATTTTAGTGGTTTGCGGAATATAATTCCTGAAGCCCTCGCGTATTCTGGCGTCGGTACGGGTATCGACCGCGCTGGTCGAATCGTCGAGAATAAGTATCTTCGGCTTCTTTATAAGCGCGCGGGCTATGCAGATACGTTGCTTCTGTCCGCCCGAAACGTTGGTTCCGCCCTGTTCTATATAGGTATCGTAGCCGTCGGGAAAAGAGCGGATGAAATCATCCGCCTGCGCCAGTTTACAAGCGGCGACTATCTCTTCGTCCGTGGCGTTTTCGTCGCCCCAGCGGATGTTTTCCTTAATTGTGCCGGAGAAAAGCTGATTCTTCTGAAGCACCATGGCTACGCTGTCGCGCAGGGTCGCAATATCGTAATCTTTAACGTTTACTCCGCCTACGAAAACGTCGCCCTCGGTCACATCGTAAAGCCGCGGAATAAGCTGAACAAGCGAGGATTTACCTGTGCCGGTGCCGCCGATGATACCCACGGTTTGCCCGGATTTAATCTCTATATTTATATCCTTTACGGCGTAGCGTTTAGCGCTCTTTGAATACTTGAAGCCGGCGTGCGAAAAGACGATATCGCCGTTTTTGACCTCGGTAACGGGATTTTCGGGATTGACTATCTCGGGCACGGTGGAGAGCACCTCGCAAACGCGCTTTGCCGACTCCGCCGACATGGTGAGCATAACGTAAATCATGGAAAGCATCATAAGACTCATAAGTATCTGCATACCGTAGGTGAGCATTGCCGATATCTGACCGACGTCTATGAGCGCGCCTTTGTTCTCTATCGTAAGCTTTGCTCCGACGATGAGTACAAACACCATATTAAAATAAAGGCATATCTGCATAAGCGGGTTGTTGAGCGCGACTATGCGCTCCGCTTTTACAAAATCTTTTCTTATATTCTCCGCCGCGTCGTAAAACTTTTTCTTTTCGTACTCCTCACGCGAAAAGCCCTTGACAACACGCATTCCGCGCACGTTTTCCTCTATAGACTCGTTTAATTTATCGTATTTCCTGAAAACGCTTCTGAACGCGGGCATGGCGAATCTCGCTATCATGATAAGTCCGAATATAAGCACCGGCACCACTATCACGAATGTAAACGCAAGACTGCCGCCCATTATATAAGCCATAATTATTGCGAATACGAACATAAGCGGACTTCTTATCGCTATTCTTATGAGCATCATATAGGACATCTGTATGTTTGTGATATCGGTGGTAAGGCGCGTAACAAGCGACGATGACGAAAACTTATCTATATTTGAAAAGGTATAGGTCTGAATACGCGAAAAAACGTCGTGCCTCAGATTTTTCGCAAACCCCGACGACGCCTTCGCACAAGTAAAGCCGGCAACGCCGCCGCAGGTAAGCGACAGCACCGCAAGCACAAAAAGCGTTAAGCCCGTTTTAAGCAGTTCGCCTATGCCGACCCCCGCTTTTATGTTGTTTACCAGCTTTGCCGTTATAAACGGGATGAAGCATTCGATAATTACCTCGCCCACTATAAAAAACAGCGTAAGTATTGACGGCGTTTTATAATCCCTGACGCTCGCGGAGAGCTGTTTTATAAGGCCGCCGCCCTTTTGTTTTTTATTTTTCTTCATATTTCTCACCGAAAAACGACACGCGGCATCCGCCGCGCGAAAAATAATGCGTATTTACTTGAAAGCGTACATAACGTACGCCCTTATCAGTTCAGCTGCGCCAGAACACTCGCAAAATAATCGAGCGCCTGTGAAGCCACCGAATCGATTTTTTCTTTCTTTGCCTCAAAGCTTACATTTTCACAAACGGCTGAAAGTATCTCCGCCTTTGCGACCTCGGTTTTGCCGAGCAACAGATTTACGAGCTCACGATGCCCGTCGCCGCCCGAAGTAAGACGGTTACACCCGGTCGCCGATTCAAGAACAAGCTTACCTATCACTTCCGAGGCGTATTCAATATCCTTACCGTACACGGTGTTGCCGGTGAGCTTCTCTTCAAGCCTTTTAAGCGGCACGGTATGCGCCGGCTCTTCCGTTTTTTCTTTTTTTGCGGCGTTCAGTCTTCTTTCCAGTTCGCCGATTTTCTTATCCCTTTCGGCTATCTGCGCGCGTAAAGCTTCTGTTTGTTCAAAAAGCTCGAGATTTTTTGATATAAGTTCCTTTTTACGCATGCTCTTCCTCCCCGGCGTACCGTTTTTCAAGCGCCTCGCGGCTGTAATCCGCGCTGTTTGTGGACATATTCTTCTTTTTTAGCCGGTAGTTCACAAAAAGCGCGAACGCGTAATAAATCACCGCAAACGCCGGAACACCTATAAGCATGCCGACCACACTGAAAAGTCCGCCGCCGACGACTATCGCAAACATTACCCAGAAGTTTGAAAGCCCCGTCTTGTCGCCGAGTATCTTCGGACCGATAAAGTTACCGTCAAGCATTTGCAGACATATAATGAATATTCCGAAGTAAAGACCCTTTATGGGGTTGGCTATCGTTACGAGTATAACGCAGGGTACGCCGCCGATATAGGGACCGAACACCGGTATGATGTTGGTTACGCCGATTATCGCGGATACGAGCATATAGTATGGCGTGCCCATTATCAGCGTGCCGATGAAGCACAGTGCGCCGATTATAAGCGAATCGAGCAACTTGCCGTTGATAAATCCGCTGAACACCTTATGGCTTTTTGAAAGCCACGAGAGGATGCGCCCCACCGTCTTTTCGCTGAGAAAAGCGAAGAGCATTTTTTTGCTCTGGTTTGTCATTTTTTCCTTATTGCAGAGCAGATATATGGCGAAAATCAAACCGAGCAGGAAATTTTTGAAGAAATTGACGACGCTCCATACGCCCGAGGCAAGACTGCCCGCCATATCGCTCACAAAGCCGGAAAGGTCGTTTGAAAGCCATTTCTTTTCGTAATCAATCACCGAATCAAACACGCCCCGGAGACTTTCGTTCTCATCAAGGAACTTATCGCTCCACTCGGTTATGGAATCGAGCTTTTGCGGGAAGGTTTTTACAAATTCGGTCACACTGTCGATAAGCTGGGGTATGACCAGCCAGAACAGACCCGCGATTATGCCGGTAAAGATAAGTATGCTTACTATCACGCTGATAATATCGGCAACGCGAGCCGCTTTTTCCGCGTTTTTTGCCTTATATAGCGTCGCCCTTGAAATATACCGGTCAAAAAAATTCACCATCGGGTTTACGAGATACGCGATAACGAGTCCGAAAATCACCGGCTGTAAAACGCCGATAATCTTCCCGACCGCTTTGGCTATAACGCCTATTTTGAAAACTATAAAAGCGAACAGGACGCAAGCCGCGATTACCAGAAACGCGGTCACACCCTTGAACAGATATTCATGCTTCGGGTTTCTGTCGTTCACCTTTCACACCTCTGATTTTCAAAAAAATGAGTAATTCTATACCGGCGGCAAGCATGACCCCGGCGGTATCTATAAGCACGTCAAGCGCCTTGCACGACCTGCCCGAGACAAAAAACTGATGCAACTCGTCGCTCACCGCGTAAAGAGCGCCCGCTCCCGCCGTAATCAGAAACTTATATCTTGTGCCTACTCCCGCAAACGTGGTCATAAACAGGAAAATAAGCGCGCCCAATACGAAAAACTCCGAAAAATGCGCCAGTTTTCTTACAGGTACGAAATACTTGTTGATTACCGCTTTTTGCTCAACCTCGTTAAGCTTTTTGTAATTCGGATACGTTACCTCGGCGACGCGCACGACAACGCCGTGACTTACCTCACTTGACTTCTTTTCCTCCTGCGCGGAAAAGGCGAATATAACGCCCATCCATAAGAGAACAAGGCAGAGAGACACGTACCTCACTATATTTGTTTTCATATACGGAATTTATCCCCTCAAAAGCGGATAGGGGTTTACCCATGAACCGTTCTTCTGTATACCTATATGCAGGTGAGGACCCGTGGAATTACCGGTGGTGCCTACATAGCCTACCACCTGACCCTGCTTTACCTTCTGACCTACCGATACCGTGATACTCGTAGCGTGCGCGTAGAAAGCGACGTACTTCGCCGAAGAACCCTTTACAGTCATTGTACCGTGGTTTATCGCGCAGAAGTTGCCGTAGCTCGCGTATCCGCTCCTGCCCTGCGCGGCGGTCCAGGAATTATTTACCATATAGACCTCGCCGTCGGCAATGGCGAGTATCGGTCTGCCCGAAATTCCGCCGCCCGATATATCCATGCCGCTGTGGAAGCCGCTTCGCCTCTGACCGAAGGGACTTGAAATGCCGTAATATCCCGCTACCGGCCACATAAAGCCCGTGTTCGGGTTTATAAACGTGGCGGAGGCGTTACCTTTTCTTGTAACCTCGGCTTCAAGCTGTTTTTTAAGCTTGGCTATCTCCGCCTCGTTAGCGGATATTTCCTTGGTATCGCTCGTTACTTGGCTCGATATCTCGTTATAAAGCTTTGTGGCTTCCGCCTGCTGCGCTTTAAGCTCATCCTGCTGTTTTTTGACCTCGTCTTTCAGCTCGACCTGCTGTCTTAACAGCTCGTTGTTTTCTTCTATTATCTTGTTGAGCTCGTCAATTTCGTCATTAAGGCGGGCTATTAACTGCTTATCCTTTTTGCTTACCGCCTCGGTAAGCTTTGAAAGCTCGAGGTATTCGGTAAAGTCCTGTGCGCCGAGCAGTATTTTAAGGTCGCTGTCCCAACTGCTCATGTATATCGCGCGAAGCCGCTTCTTATAATCGAGTTTATCCTGCTCTATTTCCGCCTGCTTTGCCTCAATGGTGTTTTTGTTCTCGGCAATAACGCCGTTGATACGGGTTATCTCGGCATTGTAAGCGTTAATTATCGCCTGGATATTGGCTATCTTTTTCTGCAATGCGTCAAGCACCGCTTTTTGCTGATTTTTTTCTTTTTTAAGCTTAGCTATCTCGTTTTGAAGTTTTCTGTTTTCCGCCTGATACGCGGCTATCTTGCTGTTGATGCTGTTTTTCTGCGCGTTTGTAAGACCGGTGGTATTTATCCCGGTCGCAAACATCATAACGGCGCACATAACAGCCGCAACGATCATTCTTCCCGTCTTTTTCATAAAAAACCTCCGTAAATCGAGTTAAGATTCGGGTGCATTACCGTAAAGCAAACGATTTATATCGCCGAAAACTCGCTGCCCTCGCGGCGCAGATATTTTCTTATCATGAAAAAGCTGCATATGACGCCGGCGAAAAGACCGATCGCGACAAATATGCCGAACAGTATAAGCGCCATATCCGCGTAACTTACGATAGAGACCTTCGGCCACTTTTTAAGCAGCGTTTCGGTCGCCACGCGGTAGCAGAAATAAAGCAGACCCTCCGATATCACGGCGGACAGCAGTCCTATGAATATACCCTCTATCACAAACGGTATACGTACAAACGCGTCGGTCGCGCCGACCGCCTTCATTATGCTTATTTCAAGCTTGCGGCTGTACATGGTTATCCTTATGGTGTTGGAAACCACCACAAACGAGATGATAAGCAGTATAACGAATATCCATATCGCGCCCGTCGTAAGTCCGCGTTTTATGAAAAAGAGACTGTCGGCAAGGTCGCTTTGCGCCTCGACCGAATCGGTAGCGTCCATTTTCTTTATCGCCTCAACGGTATCGGCAAAATCATCCATCCCTTTCATGGTGACCTTCGCGGCGCCGGAATAGGGGTTGCCGTATTCTTCACCCAGAATACTGTCGACATACATACCGCGGTCCTTCATATTCTGCGTTTCTCTTTCGAGCGCGTCCTGAGGGGAGATATATTCCACCGACTCGACGTTGTCGAGCTTCTCTATTTCCTTGCAGTATTCCAGCGCCTCGTCCTCATTGTGGATAACGTAGGAATCGGGCAAGATGCCGTTTTCATCGCCGCCTTCAGCCGCCTTTTCGACCTCGCCGCCGTAAAGCGCCCATGTGTAATCCTTCATATACGCGAGCACGACGTTCTGTTTTTCAACGGCGCCGAGAGCGCGGGAAGCGTTCTGATAAAGCAGTATGAAAAGTCCTATTATTACCATACAGGCGACGAGTACGCCTACCGAGGCAAGCGACATAAGCCGGTTTGCCCACGCGCTTTTTATGCCCTCGCCCGTCAGATATCTGAAACTTCTGGCTTTCATTCCTCGTCACCCCCTGCGTTGTCCGCGACTATCCTGCCTGAATCAAGCATAATGACGCGGTGTTTGAAATCGCGCACGAGGCTGTGGTCATGCGTTACCATAAGCACGGTGGTGCCGCGCTTGTTTATTTCGGTGAGAAGCGAAACTATTTCGTAAGACATATTCGGGTCTACGTTGCCCGTCGGCTCATCCGCGATTATAAGGTCGGGCGAATTTACGAGCGCACGGGCGAGACCCACGCGCTGCTGTTCGCCGCCCGAAAGTTCATTAGGCATTGAGCGCGCCTTATCGCCGAGTCCCACCTTGGCGAGCGCGTTTGAAACCTCTTTTCTTATCTGGCGGCCGTTTGCGTTGGTACCGAGAACGTGCATGGCGAAAGCCACGTTATCAAAAACGTTCATCTTCGGTATCAGGCGGAAATCCTGGAAAACCACTCCCATGGTACGCCTTAACATCGGCACCTTCCTGCGGCGCATTTTTGTAAGGTCGAAGCCGTTTACGATAATCGTGCCCGTATTCGCCTTTTCCTCCCGCATTATGAGCTTCATAAAGGTGCTTTTGCCCGCGCCGGACGAACCGACGACGAAAGCAAATTCGCCCCGTTTGATTCTTATATTTACATCTTCGAGCGCGTGCGTGCCCGAGGGATAAGTCTTTGAAACGCCCTTAAATTCTATAATGGGCTTGTCGCTTTCGGAAGAAGGCGACATTTCCGTAATATTATCTGGCATGGATTTTCACGCTTTCATTTCATCAGTATTTTACGGGATTGCTGCGAAGGTACCTGTCGACCATAAGCGCGATTTTGAAAACTATGGCGTGATCAAACTGCCTTAAATCGAGACCCGTTATCTTTTTGATTTTTTCAAGTCTGTAAACCAGCGTGTTCCTGTGTACGAAAAGCTTTCTCGACGTTTCGGAAACATTGAGGTTATTCTCAAAGAAGCGCTGAATGGTAAAGAGTGTTTCCTGATCGAGATTATCTATCGAGCCGCGCTTGAAAACCTCGTGCAGGAAGGTTTCGCAAAGGGTGGTCGGAAGCTGATAGATAAGACGGGCGATACCGAGGTTATCGTAGGAAACGATGGTTTTATCGGTATCGAACACCTTGCCGACTTCAAGCGCCGTCTGCGCCTCCTTAAAGGAACGCGCAAGGTCCTTGATGTTTGAAACGGTCGTACCTATGCCGATAACGGCGTGAACGTAAAACTCGCCCGAAAGGGTATCGGCTATGGAGGAGGCGAGATTCTCTATATCGCGCGGTCCGACGTCGTGGCCGGTCTCCTTTACGAGCGCGATATCGGTTTCGTTTATGCTTATGATAAAGTCTTTGTTTTTATCGGGGAACAGATTCTGGAGTACGTCGTATACCGACAAATCGTTGTGGTCGAGATTGCGCACGATTATAACGGTGCGCATAACATCGTTATTGAAATAGAGCTCGCGGGCTTTAAGATAAATATCGCCCGGCAGTATGTTATCGAGTATGATGTTTTTGATAAGACTGCTCTTATCGTACTTCTCGTCATAATAGCTTTTAATGTTCGAGAACGATATCGCGATTATTGAAGCAAGCTTGGCGCTTGACACATCCTCGCCCTCGACAAACACGGTGTAGCTGTCGCCCTGCGACGCGGAAATCAGCTTTAAGGTGTAGCCCCCGTCGGTCGTCACCTCCGCGGAGGTGACAGCGCCCACGCCGAGCAACTCGCCGATTCTGCCGAGCTCGCTGCACGCGACCACCGTACCGGCTGAATCAATAACGCCGAACGGCTTATCGACAACATCCTTCATCTGATGAATAAAACCCTGAAATAAACGACTTGACATAATTTACACATCCCTTGATAAAACTTTAATCTCCCCCGAGAACCCCGGAAAAGATATAATATATAATTTACTATTTTCAATAATACACAAAAAGTTACAAAATTGCAACCAATTTTAGAAAAATTTACAATTTATTTTTTTGCGGCGCAAAACAATAAAAACGCCGCCGGCGTTCTGCCGGCGGCAAATTCCGCTTTTCAGTTATTTAATGACCGCGGTTTTGTAAATAAAGTCGCTTGCGACATGGCGGATGCTTGCCAGTTCGTCAATTACAGCGATGCCGGTTTTTTCGCCTGCCGGCAGGTCGTATTCGGCGCTTATGCCCTCTTTTTCGAGTATGGCGTAACAAATAAACGAAGTTCGCACCTCTTCCTCTATTTCGGCCGATATCTGATTTCTGTAACCCGCGAGCGTCATCCCTTTATAGTTTAACACGGATTCAAGCGTAAGGTTGTTCTTGTTGAGGAGCGCCTCCATGCGCGCGCAGTCGGCTTCAAAATACGCATCCTCAAAGCCGCTTATGTCGCCCGTTATTTTGCTGTTTTCAACCGCCGCGGCGACCGCAAATTCATTTGCCACACGCGCTTTCAGGTTGTTTTCGTAATCCGCGGCGCTCTTAAAGCCCAGCTTGGCGTAAATTTTGCCCGGGTCGGGTCTTTTAATGTAATTTACTTTAACGGTAAAAACGACCGCCTGACCCGCGAGATCGGCGGAATGGTACACCTCGGGGAATTTCAGATTCAAATCCACCGTTTCGCCCACGCTTACGCCGACAAGTCCGGTTTCAAAACCGCTTATAAACGAATTTGAGCCGATTGTCAGGTCATGCCCCTGCGCGGTGCCGCCCCGGAATGCGACGCCGTCTTTTTTGCCCTCGTAATCGATGTTGGCGGTGTCGCCCATCTGCACTTTTCCGGTATCGAAGCGGGAAGTCACCTCGTCCGCGGCAAGTCCGTAGTTTTTAATATCGGCGTTCATCTCGCTTACGGTTTTTGCCAGAAACGCGTCTGACGAAGTATCGACCGTAACGCCCTTATACTCGCCGAGCTCCACATAATCGGACACGTTGACGCCCTCAAAAAACGATTTTGCCGCGTTGCTTGCTTTGCCGTTTTCGGCGGGCTTTGACGCGGTACCGGCATTTTTTTGAGCGCAGCCGCAAAACGCGAAAATCATAAGCGCGGCAACGCAGAGTGCTGTAAATCTAATGGGTTTTTTCATTTTTTCTCATCCTTAGAATTTGATTTCAGATAGGCGTTTATAAAGCCGTCAAGGTCGCCGTCCATAACGGCGCCGATGTTTCCCGTTTCAAAATCGGTACGGTGGTCTTTTACCATTGTGTAGGGCATAAAAACATAGGACCTTATCTGTGAGCCCCAGGCGTTTTCCATCTGTACTCCCTTTATATCCTCGATTTTTTCGAGGTGCTCGCGCTCTTTAATTTCGAGCAGTTTTGATTTGAGCATTTTCATAGCCTGGTCACGGTTCTGGAACTGACTGCGCTCGTTCTGACAGGCGACGACTATGCCGGTGGGTATATGGGTGAGCCGCACCGCCGAGGAGGTCTTGTTTATGTGCTGACCGCCCGCGCCCGACGAGCGGAAAACGTCCATTTTTATATCTTCTTCGCGTATTTCGATATCGGTATCGTCGCTTATTTCCGGCATTACCTCAACGGCGGCGAAGGAGGTGTGCCTCCTGCCCGAAGCGTCGAACGGAGACACACGCACCAGCCGGTGAACTCCCGATTCGCTTTTAAGGTAACCGTAGGCGTTTTCACCCTCTATAAGCAAAGTGGCGCTTTTGAGTCCCGCCTCGTCGCCCTCGAGAAAGTCGGGCATACTCACCGCGAAGCCGTGCCGCTCACACCAGCGCGTATACATTCGCACGAGCATTGATACCCAGTCCATCGCCTCGGTGCCGCCCGCGCCGGAATGGAAGGTAAGTATGGCGTTGTTTCTGTCGTATTCGCCGGTAAGCAAGGTGGAAAGCGTTTGCGCGGCAAGCTCGCTTTCGAGCCCGTCTATCGCCTCGGTTATCTCACCCACAAGCGACAAATCGCCTTCCTCGTCGCCCATATCGATGAGGACTTCTATATCCTCAAACGAGGATTTCAGGCGGTCGTAGCCCTCGACCTTGTTTTTAAGCTTGCCGGTCTTCTGAAGCACCGCCTGCGACGCTTCAAGGTCGTCCCAGAAGCCGGGCGCGGCGGATTTCAGTTCAAGCTCCTCTATTTCCCTTTTAAGGCGGTCGTAGCCGATAGCGTCTTTAAGCTCGTCTATCTCCTGCCTGTGCGAAAGAAGCCGAAGTTTCAGTTGTTCAAATTCAAGCATATATTTACTCCTTTTCAAGAAGGTAGGCGTGCCACTCCTCGCGGACAGGCGCCTTTATTATCTTAAAGCCGTGTTCTTTTGCCGATTTTTCGACCTCGGCGGCGCGCATATTGATTATGCCGGAGACTAAAAGCAGTCCGCCGTCTTTCATATAATCGCCGACGTTTTCAAAAAGCCGCATAACCACATCGGCAACAATGTTTGCGCAGATTATATCGTATTTACCCGTGACCTTTTCGGCGAGGTCGCCGGCAAAAAACTCTGTTTTTGCCTCAACCCCGTTGCGGCGCGCGTTATGCTTCGCCGTTTCCACCGCGAGCTCGTCGATATCGACGCCGACGGCGCTTTTCGCGCCTAAAAGGCACGCCGCCACAGCCAGTATGCCGCTTCCCGTACCGATATCAAGAAGCTCGGTTTTACCTGTAACGGTATCCTCGAGCATACCGAGACACAGATACGTGGTCGCGTGCGCGCCCGTGCCGAACGCGGCGCCGGGGTCGAGCGCTATTACCTTGCGGTTTCCGGTGTTTTCGTAGGTTTCCCAGCTCGGACAGACGGCAAGTCTGTTTCCAACCTCAAACGCCTTAAAGTATTTTTTCCAGTTTTCGTTCCAGCTTTCGTCGTCAACTGTGGTTTTTACCACGTCATAGGGTATGCTTTCCGCGGTAAGGCGCTCTTTTAAGTAGCTTATCGCCTCTGCGGCGTTATCGTCGCTTGAAACGTAGATGTGAATAAGCGCGTTTTCACGGTCTTTGTTTACCAGATCCTCGTCTATCAAGTCGATATGCGCTATTTCCTCGGCGTCGGCTTCAAGATTTGAGTAATCCTCGATATAAATGCCGTACGGCACGGTCATATTGGCTATCGCCGCCGCGCTGTCAACGCTTGATACCGGTACCTTTACGGTAATTTCGTTCCAGTCCATTTTCACACTCCGAAATATTCCTTTATTTTTTTTATCGGCGCCGCTATTACGCCCTGGCGCATATCGCCGCGGCCGCCGCCTTTTACGGTAAAGTTTATCTTCAAGCACTGAAATTCGGCTTCGAGCCGCTCACTTTCGCCGCACATGACGAACGCCGCGCCGCCGCCGTTTTCGCAAAGAGCGGTCCTCACTCCGCCGTAGGTTTTATGTAAACCGTCTGCCAGCGTCAGCAGGTCTTTTGAATCAAAATTCTCCGCGATAACCGCGCTTTTCGATTTATCAAAGGCGGCTATCCTGTTATCCATCATCTGAGCGTTCAGTTTTTTTATTGCCAGCCGCTGTGCTTCAAGGCGTTCTTCGAGCGAGCGCACCGCCTCTCTCACGTCGCCGGTCTTTGCCGAAAGCGACTCGCAAATCGCCCTGATATCGGCGTTTTTCTTTTGATAATCGCCGAGGGCATACTTGCCGCTTTTCATAAAAACGCGGGTGCCACCGTGTTGCTTTTCGGTGCCTAAAAGCTTAATCATACCGATTTCGCCGGTGCTCTTTACATGCGGGGCGCAGCAGGCGCAAATATCCGTGTCTTCTATTTTCACGAGCCGTATTTCGCCTTCTATGCCCGCTTTTGAGCGATAAGGTATGCTTTCAAGTTCATCGGGCGAGGGGTAAAACGCGGTGACCGGCAGATTCCGCCATACCCGGCGGTTTGCCTCCTCTTCGATTTCCCTTAATCCGTCCGGAGTGAAAAAGCCGTTAAAATCAAAAGTCACCTCGGTTTCGTTAAGGTGAAAACCTATATTGTCAAACCCGTATTTTTCATGCACCAGACCGCATACGATATGCTCGGCGGTATGGTTCTGCATAAAATTGAATCTGCGCCCGAAATCCAATTCGCCCATCACCTTTTCACCGGGTGTGAAGGCGTTTTCCGTATAGTGGTATATTTCGCCGTTTTCAATCTGAACGTCGTATACCGCGCCGCCCGAAACCGTGCCGGTATCGGCGGGCTGTCCCCCTCCCTCGGGGAAAAAAGCGGTTGCCGCAAGCACGGTTTTATACTTTTCACCGCACTTCTCACAGGATAAAACCGACGTCTCAAAACGGCTTATATACGCGTCTTTTTCATAAAGCTTTTCGGTTTTCATCAGAGCTTCTCCAGAATTTTTCCGGCGACCTTGAAAATATCGCCCGCGCCCATGGTTATTATAATATCGCCGTCTTCCGCGACCGCCGCCATTTCACTTGCAAGTTCACCGTAATCGGCTATGACCCTGCCGTCTTTAAGCGCGAGCGCGATGTCAGACGAGCTTACGCCGTAAACGTTCTCCTCACGCGAGGCGACAATGGGCGTAAGAAAGACCTTATCGGCAATAGAAAGCGCTTTTATCATACCGTCTTTAAGCAACGCCACGCGGGAGTAGGTGTAGGGCTGAAAAACCGTGATGACCCGCTTAAAGCCAAGCGATTTTGCCGCCGAAAGCGTGGCGGCTATCTCGGTCGGGTGGTGGGCGTAATCATCGACCACCGTAACGCCCGATTTCTCGCCGATAAACTGAAAACGCCTGCCCGCTCCCGTGAATTTTTCGAGCGCCGAGGCGATACCGGCGGCGTCAACACCCATATCGAAGCACACGGCGAAGCTGACAAGTCCGTTATAAACGTTATGCCTGCCGGGCACGCGCATATCGAGGTGACCAACCTTTTTTTCCGCCCTTAACACGTCAAACGAAAAGCCGAATTTGCCCGCTGTAACGTTATCGGCGCGGTAAAAAGCATTTCCGCTTATACCGAAGCTGATTTTCTTTGCTTCAATACCGCTTACCGCCTTTATACAAAGCTCATCGTCGCCGTTATAATAGCAGGTTTTCGATTTTGAGCAAAACTTCTTAAACGACGCTGTAAGATTATCCATTGTCTTGAAGTAATCAAGGTGGTCGTTATCGATGTTAAGAAGCACCGAGATATCGGGCGAAAATTCAAGAAAACTGTCCACAAACTCGCACGACTCGCAGACCAGCGTATCGCTGCCGCCCGAAACACAGGCGCTGCCGACCAGCGGCAGCTTGCCGCCTATCACGGCGGAAGGGTCCCTCTTGTTAAGAAGCAGAATTTGTGTTATCATAGAGGAAACGGTGGTTTTGCCGTGGGTCCCGGAAACGCCTACGGTGTTGCCGTAAAACCTCGTAATCGCGCCGAGCACCTTTGAACGCTCAAAGGCGGGTATGCCCTCCTTACGCGCGGCGGCAAGCTCGGGATTGTCGGCGTGCACCGCGGCGGAGTAGCACACTATATCCGCTCCGGCGACATTCTCCGCGCGCTGACCGATGAAAACGGAAGCGCCGAGCGTCGCGAGTCTTTTGGTGTTTTCGCTTTCCGTCCTGTCAGACCCGGAAACGGCATAACCCTTTGAGAGCAAAAGCTCGGCTATCGGGCACATACCGCTGCCGCCGATACCGACAAGATGAATACGGCGTGCGTTTTTAATGGTTATATCGTCTTTTGACAACTGTTTCATAACTGTTCACCGCCGGATAAAAATTACATACTTAATTATTATACTTCTTTTTTTACGAAAAATAAACCTTTTTTTAAGCGAGGTGGAAAAATATGACGTTTTACCTGCCCGAGGGCGCGAAAAAAATCATCGAAACGCTTGAAAGCTCGGGCTTTGAGGCGTATATCGTGGGCGGCTGCGTGCGCGACCTTATCCGCGGCGTAAAGCCGCAGGATTACGACATCTGCACGAGCGCGGCGCCCGACGCGGTAACGGCCCTTTTCCCGCATACGGCCGCAACCGGCTTAAAGCACGGCACGGTCACCGTGATAGAAAACGGCGCGCCCTTTGAGGTCACCACCTTTCGCACCGACGGCGAATATAAGGATTCACGCCACCCCGAAAACGTCCGTTTTGTGGGGAACGTAAAAGACGACCTCGCCCGCCGCGATTTTACGGTAAACGCCATGTGCTATAACGAAAAGCGCGGGCTTATCGACTGCTTCGGCGGCGCTAATGATATAAAAGCAAAGATCTTACGCACCGTGGGTGACGCAGAAGCGCGTTTCAGAGAAGACGCGCTGCGCATACTGCGCCTTTTCCGCTTTGCCTCATCACTTGACTTTTCGATTGAGGAAAAAACCTTTGCCGCCGCGATAAAAAACGCAAACCTGCTTAAAAACGTAAGCCGCGAGCGGGTAAGAGAAGAGCTGACACGTCTTGCCTGCGGAAAAAGTCCGGAGGCGGTTTTGCCGCTGCTTTCGACGGGCGCGCTGCCTCAGCTGACGGCAAACGGCAAAATAGCGAAAATCGCCGATCTGCCGCCAAACAGCGAGCTTAAATTCTTCGCGCTTCTGAATCTGACGGGCGAAAACGCGACGGACGCCGCAAAAAATCTCAAATGTCCGAACGCCTTTAAGGACTACTGCGAAAGGATGGAAGCGGGGCTTACCGCGAAATGCGAAACGCCCGCGGATATAAAAAGGCTTCTGCGACTGCTTGAAGGCGATATTTTCGATTTGTTCGCCTATAAACGGGAAATCGGCGGCGAGGATACGGCGAACGCCGCCGCAACCGCCGAAAGCATAATAGCAAGCGGCGAGCCGTATAAAATAAGTCAGCTTGAAATCAGCGGCTCGGACATAGCAAAAAAAGGCTGTCGCGGCAGGGAAATCGGCGAAACGCTCGAAAAAATACTCGAAAAAGTGATAGCCGACCCCTCGCTCAACCGCAAAGAAATACTCGAAAAGCTTATTTGAGTAACTAAAAAGGTCAGGATGCCATACAATGTATTGAATTACATTTCGGCATCCTGATTTTTTGCGGGTGAAAATATGAAAATACTTTTAATCGGCGGCGACCGCCGAATGCTCTACACGAAAGAGGCGCTCGAAAGGCGCGGACACACGGTGAAAACCCTCGGTCTGCTTGAGGGCGACGGTAAGGATATACACGGAGCCGAAGCGGTAATACTGCCCGTGCCGCTCACACGCGACTCGGTTAACATAAACTGTGCTCTTACCGGTAAAAAAATACCGCTTGAAGCGCTGCCGGGCTTAACGGACGGCGCAAGGGTATTCGGCGGAGGAAAGCTTGCGCTTAAAAACTACACCGATTATCTGTCGCTTGACTCATACGCGCTTAAAAACGCCGTGCTGACCGCCGAGGGAGCTATTTGTCACGTGCTTGGCAATACCGCGTTTTCCCTTTGGAAATCGAATGTTCTGGTCATCGGTTACGGCAGAGTCGGCAAAATTCTTGCCGACAGGCTTTCGGGTTTTAAGCCAAACCTGTACGTAAGCGCGAGAAGCCAAAAGGACTTTGCCGCGCTCGAAGCGCTTTCGGTAAAGCACATTTGCACCTCCGCGATAGACAGATGCGATACGCGGTTTGACGTGGTCTTTAATACGGTTGACATAAAGCATAACGATTCTGTTGCCGCCGCCCTTTCCGGTTCGCTTTACATTGACCTGTCAAGCCGGGGAGAACTACCGCACGGCGCGGCGGAAAATCACGGTATAAAATACGAAAGACTGCCGGGTATCCCCGCAAAGACCGCGCCCGTCACGGCGGGTGTGATAATTGCCGAAACAGTAATCGAATACCTTAAATCGCGGTGAAAAATATGCATAATATTACTTTGGGGTACGCCTTTTGCGGCTCCTTTTGTACGATAAGTCAATCTCTTAAAGAGCTTGAAGAGCTTTCGCGGCTTGACATCAGAATCATACCCATAATGTCGCAAACCGTTTTCGGTACCGATACGCGCTTCGGCTCCGCCGAAGCGCTTAAAGAAAAGGTCGTATCGCTTTGCGGCGGGGAAATAATCCACACCGTACCCGGAGCCGAGCCGATAGGTCCGCGCAAGCTTCTCGACATCCTCGTCGTTTCTCCCTGCACCGGAAACACGCTTGCCAAAATTGCTCTCGGAATTACCGACACGCCGGTGACAATGGCGGTAAAAGCGCATCTGCGCAACGACCGCCCCGTGGTGCTCGGCATAGCCACGAACGACGCGCTCGGCGCCTCGGCGAAAAACATAGGTCTGCTGCAAAACGCGAAAAACATCTATTTTATCCCCTACGGTCAGGACGACGCGCTCGGCAAGCCCGCCTCCCTCGTCTGCGACTTCAAAAAAACGCGGCAGACGGTGGAAAGCGCGCTTTCGGGCAAACAGCTGCAGCCCCTTTTAATCGCATGAAAAAACGCGCCCTTTGAAGCTGTGCTTCAAGGGGCGCCCCGCGTTTTACCGGTTATAGGTCTTCGTAATTTTTGCTATTTTTCCGGCTAACTTTGCGCTGTCGGCTCCGGCTTTCATTCTGTAACGCCAGTTGCCCGAGGCGCTGCCCGGAGTGTTTATCCTCGCCTCGCTTGAAAGAGAGAGCCAGTCCTGCATCTGCGTTATAAACAGCGCCGCTTTTGAGCGCATACCGGCGCGTATCATGCTGTCGGCAAAATCATCGCCGGACGACAGATACTCCCTCGCAAAATCAAGCTCGCTCTTTTTTGCGCTTTTCTGCCAGCCGAGCAGGGTGTCATTATCGTGAGTGCCGATGTAGCAAACGCAGTTTTCATCATATTTATGCGGCAGATACGCGCTTCCGCCCTCCTCAGGCGCGAAGGCAAACTGGAGCACCTTCATACCGGGAAGCCCCGATTCCGCAAGCATTTTTTTGACCTGCGGCGTGAGTATACCCAAATCCTCGGCAATGAACTGCGTGCCGTAGAACCATGAGGTTATCATATTGACAAAATCAATACCGGGGCCTTTTACCCAGCGCCCCGACTTCGCGGTTTTCGCGCCCGCGGGTATCTCCCAGAAGCTTTCTATGCCGCGAAAATGGTCGATGCGTATCGCGTCGTAGACCTTTGCCGCCGCGCCTATGCGGCGTATCCAGAAGCCGTAACCGTCATCCTTTAACGCATCCCAATCGTAAATCGGGTTGCCCCAGAGCTGACCCTCGGCTGTAAACGCGTCGGGCGGAACGCCCGCCACGCACTTCGGCGAGCCGTCCTCATTAAGCTTGAAAAAGCCGAGGTTTCCCCATACGTCCGCCGAATCGTAGGCGACGTAAATCGGCATATCGCCTATTATCTTAACCCCGTTCTTATGCGCGTAGGCGCGAAGCAGATCCCACTGCTTAAAAAACAGAAGCTGTATATAAATCACGCGGTCGATTTCGTCTTTAAGCTGTACGCGAAAGCGGTCAAGCACGGACTCTTCTCTTTCTCTTACCGGGTCGGGCCACTCGTACCACGCCTTCATGCCGAAATGCCGCTTCAAAGCGGTATAAAGCGCAAAATCGTATATCCAGCCGCTGTTTTCCTCCTTGAACCGCTCCACCGCGGCGCGATCACCGGCGAGTCCCCTTTTCGCCGCCTTGTCGAGAACGGAAAAACGCGTTTGATATATACTTTCGTAATCTATATCTCCGACGGCGCATTCAAGCCCCGAAAGGTCCTCTTTGCTTAAAAGCCCGTCCGAAACGAGCATATCAAGATCAATAAAATACGGGTTGCCGGCAAAGCTCGAAAGGCACTGGTAGGGCGAATCGCCGTAGCTCGTTGGCCCTATCGGCAGTATCTGCCAGTAGCTCTGAGAGGCGGCTTTCAAAAAGTCGATAAAGTCATACGCCGCTTTGCCGAGCGTGCCTATACCGTAATTTGAAGGAAGTGAAAATATCGGCAAAAGTATACCGCTTGAACGATTTAACATCAAAAATCCCCTTAAAGTTTTATAAATCGATTATACCCCCGCTTATACGTTTTGGCAACACAAATTTCTTGACAATTACTCTCTTTATGCCGCATAATAATTACGGAGGCGGTAATATGAGATATTCATACACGCCGAGCGGGGTATGTTCAGGAAAAATCGAATTTGACCTCGACGGCAACAGGGTAAAAAACATAGTGTTTCACGGCGGATGTAACGGCAACCTTAAAGCCGTTTCAAAACTGCTTGAGGGTCAAACGGTGGAATATATCGAGGAGAAGCTTCGCGGCAACACCTGCGGAGTTAAGTCTACCTCCTGCGCCGACCAGCTTGCGATAGCGGTGAGAAAAGCGTACGGCGGCGAAAGCAAATAAGAATAAAAAAGATGAGCGGCAGGGTCAAATCCCTGCCGCTTCAGTCTGCCTAAAAACCTGTTGTTGAGATCCGCGCAGCGTGAGCTGCGCATTTTGTTTTTCCGGTGACATGCGCGGCGGAAAAACACATTATAGGCGAAAATCGCATTTTCATGATTGCGGTAAACGAAAAAACAAATCATTTCCGTTCTTTGAATAATTGCTTCTGATAAGCAAAAACACGAAAAGGCGATTTTCAAGGGGCGTGGGTGGTATTGGCGGGAGTGGAGTGCAGTCCGAAAATTTTTCAATTTTCGGCGAACGGAATTCCCGTCCAAGAGCGTGTCGACTTTTTTGACACGCTCAAGCGGCAGGGTCAAATCCCTGCCGCTTAAACTTAATAAATCTATTTCTTTCCGAGTTCCAGACTTCGCCTGTAAGAAGCTTTGACCGTATCGGCAAAAGCCGAACGCACGCCGCGGCTTTCAAGCACGCCGACGCCCTCCACCGTGGTACCTTTCGGACTGCAAACCGCCTGCTTTAACTCTTCAAGATCCCTTTTGCTGTCAAACGCCAGCTGCGCCGCGCCGAGCATTGTCAGCTCGGCGTATTTTACCGCTTTTTCCTCTTCTATGCCGCACTGTACGGCGCCGTCAGCCAGAGATCGCATAACGATATACGCGAAAGCCGGTCCGCAGCCGGTAAGAGCGCCTGCCGCGTCGATATCGCTTTCCTTTATCTCGTCACAAAAACCGGCGGATGAGAACAACCGGTAAAATTCTTCTTTTTCCCGCGTTTCTACGCCGTCGAACACGCAGAGAATTACCCCCTTGCCGACAAGCACGGGAGTATTCGGCATAAGGCGGATGACCGGACAGCTTATGCCGGTTTCCTGCCTTACCGTATCCACCGCGACGCCGGCGGCAATGGTTATAATAACAAAGCGGTCGGTGCGGCTTTTAAGCACCGGCGCTATACCGGAGAGCACCTCGCGGATTATCTGCGGCTTTACGGCGAGCACTATATACTCGCACTCGCCGGCGACGCGGTTGTTATCGCCGAAATCGCATCCGAGCTCGCCCGCGAGACTCTGCGCCGTTTCACACGGCACGTTTGAAAGCAATACGCTTTTCTCCTGCTTAGAGACGGCACGCGCCAGAGCGCCGCCCATAACGCCCGTGCCGATAAAACCGATTTTATAACCCATAATCACAACCTACCTTATCTGACCTTCGCCGTGTATCAAATATTTATAGCTCGTAAGCTCTTTAAGACCCATGGGACCGCGGGCGTGAAGCTTCTGCGTTGAAATGCCCATTTCACAGCCGAGACCGAACTCGCCGCCGTCGGTAAATCTGGTGGAAACGTTCACGTAGACCGCCGCGCTGTCTACCGAAATACAGAATTTATCCGCGGTTTGCTTATCCTTTGTGACTATCGCGTCGCTGTGGTGAGTTGAGTGCGCCGCGATGTGAGCTATCGCCTCATCCGCGCCCGCGACCACCTTTACCGCCATAATGTAATCCAGAAACTCGGTGTCAAAATCGCTGTCGGAAGCGGATTTGCCGCCGATAATTTTTGCCGCCTCGCCGTCAAGCCGAAGCTCGACCGGAGTTTTACCCGCCGCCGCGCGGGCGCTCACGAGCCGGTCGTAAAGAAGCGGCAGAAACTCTTTCGCTATATCGCGGTCAACAAGGCAGACCTCCGCCGCGTTGCATACCGACGGTCGCGAGGTCTTCGCGTTTTCGATTATATTGAGCGCCATGTCGAAATCGGCGCTTTTTTCAACGTAAACGTGGCATATACCCGTGCCGGTCTCAATGCAGGGCACGGTGGAATTTTGCACGCAGGCGCGTATAAGTCCGGCGCCGCCGCGCGGAATAAGCGCGTCAATAAAACCGTTGGCCTTCATAAGCTCCTCCGCCGCCTGTCTTGACGGGTCGGGCACAAGGTTTATGAAGTTTTCGTCTATACCCGCTTCGCGCAGGCCTGCCCTCATTGCCGCGACTATCGCTTTCGCGGTGCGGTAACTGTCTTTACCGGGTTTTAAGACGCAAACATTTGAGGATTTGAAGCAAAGCACCGCCGCGTCGCTCGTCACGTTGGGGCGGCTCTCGTAAATCACCGCGAGCACGCCTATCGGGCAGGTGATTTTTTCTATTTTAATGCCGTTCGGCCTTTCCGCAGTGCTTTCCGCGATGCCGACCGGGTCGGGCAGCTTCGCCACCTCGCGCATACCGGCGGTCATGGATAAAACGCGGCTTTTATCAAGCTTTAAGCGGTCGAGCATGGACTCGGACAGTCTGCCCTTCGCGTCGGCAAGGTCAAGCGCGTTTTGCGCCAGTATTTCTTCCGATGCCGCCTCGATTTTTTTCGCCATAAACTCTATCGCGCGGTTTTTCATCGCGGTATCGACCCTGAGCGCGCCGGCGGCGCACTCCTTCGCGGATATGAGCATTTCTTTTACAGTCATATTATTTCTTCCTCTTTGAAAACAGCGTTCCCGTTATTTCGCCCTCGGCTATACCGTAAAGCGCGCCGGGGTCGGCCCCGCTGACTATTATCATATCTATTCCCGCCTCTGTCACAAGCTTTGCCGCCTGCAGTTTCGTAGCCATACCGCCGGTGCCGAGCACCGATACGGTGCCTTCGCCGAAACTCAGAACCTCGTCTACATTTTCGACGACAGATATGAGCTTCGCGTTTTTATCCTTATGCGGATCGGCGGTATAAAGTCCCTCAATATCGGAAATCAGAACCAGCATATCCGCCTTCGCGTCTATGGCGACGAGCGCCGAAAGGGTATCGTTATCGCCTATCGAAAGCTCGGCGGTCGATACGGTATCATTTTCGTTTATTATGGGCAGAGTTCCGAGCTCCAAAAGACGGACAAGCGTGTTGGTAAGATTTTCGTGCTTTACCTCATCCTCAAAATCGTTGGCGGTAAGAAGCATTTGCGCCACGGTGTGGTTATACTCGCCGAAGAACTTATCGTACATATACATCAGCTCGCTTTGCCCTACCGCCGCCGCGGCCTGCTTTGTGGGTATATCCGCCGGTCTGCCCGGAAGCCCCAGCTTACCCGCGCCCATACCGATGGCGCCCGAGGATACGAGTATTATCTCTATCCCGGAGTTTTTCAGGTTCGATATTACCTTTGTAAGCTCTTCAAACACGCGGATATTGAGCTTGCCCGTTTTATGCGTAAGGGTCGAAGTGCCCACCTTTATTACCATTCTCATAAAATATCACCTTATATGCTGACTTTGCCATTATAATACAATAATTTTCGCGTTTAGTCAATCGTTAAACTTATGAATGCACTTTCATAGTATTTATTTTCAGACGCTCGCAATTTTCGACAAATTTTGATAGACTATATATCGTATAATATCGACGAAAGGAGGATCAAAATGAAATATAAAAAGATTATTAGACTTATAGCAAAAAAACATGGCGTCACAAAAGACGAAGTGGATTCGCAGATAAGAAAGTCTCTTAAAGATTCAGGTATAAACCTCTCACCTGAAACTGTTATCGAAATCGCCGCGGAACGACTAAAAAAGACTATTTATCATAATTCGTATAATTTATAGTCCTTATGCCTCCGGTAGAACTTGTATTCTTGTTTTATCGGGAGGCGGAACTTATGAACATAACCGAAGCGACAAAAATGCGAATTGAGCAACTTGCAAACGAAAAGGGTCTTAATTTTTGCAAACTCGCAACCGTTTCTGGTATACCCTATACCACGATAAAATCAATTATTTACAGTCAAAGCAACAACCCCGGTATTTCAACCATTAAAAAGATTTGCGACGGACTCGAAATCTCCATAACCGATTTTTTCGACACTGATATGTTCCGAAATCTTGAACAGGAAATAAAATAAAACTTGCAGTTTGGCTCTGTCGGTTATACAAAACGCGGAGAAGGTTTTACGCCTTCTCCGCGTTTTTCTTCATTGATTCAAGAATCTTGAAAGAAAACTCTTTGTTTCATCACGTTTGGGGTCGCCGAACACCTCGTCGGGCGTTCCCTGCTCGCAAATAAGGCCGTCGCTCATAAATACGACGCGGTCGCTCACATCGCGGGCAAACGCCATTTCATGCGTGACGACTATCATGGTCATGCCCGACTCCGAAAGCCGCTTCATAACCGAAAGCACCTCGCCGACCATTTCCGGGTCGAGCGCGCTTGTCGGCTCGTCGAAAAGGATTACCTCCGGGTCCATGGCGAGCGCCCGCGCTATCGCGACGCGCTGCTTCTGACCGCCCGAGAGCTGGCGCGGCTTGGCGTTTATATAAGGCGTCATACCCACCTTTTCAAGGTACTCCATTGCCTTCGCCCTCGCCTCTGCCCTGCTCCTTTTCAGCACGGTGGTCTGCCCCAGCATGCAGTTCTGAAGCGCGTTCAGGTTATCGAAAAGGTTAAAGGACTGAAACACCATGCCGACCTTGGCGCGGTATTTTGACACCTCAAGCTCGGTCTGTACGTTTTTGCCGTGAAACAGTATCTCACCGGCGGTCGGCGTTTCAAGAAGATTAACACAGCGAAGCATTGTGCTTTTCCCCGAGCCGGACGAGCCGATAACGCTCACCGTCTCGCCCTTTACTATCGAAAAATCGATATCCTTGAGCACCACGTTTTTGCCGAACGCTTTTTTAAGGTGATTGACTTCTATAACGTGTTCAGACATTTTCCGGTCCCCCCTTTTCGGTATTTACGTGAATTTCCGCGGAGGAATCGCTCTGCGAGCCGAAAACGGTATAATTCGCCTTGCCCTCTATCAGCTTTTCGGCAAACCGCAGTATGCGGGTGACCGTAAACGTAAGGCAAAAGTAAATCGCGCAGGCGATAAGGTAGCTTGCGAATATTTTATAGCTGTTCTTCGCCGCGCTCGCCGCGTAAAAATACAGTTCGGTAACGCCGATGACGTTAAGCACCGACGTATCCTTGATGTTTACCACAAATTCATTGGAAACGGAGGGCAGTATATTGCGCATTACCTGAGGAATGATGACGTGAAGCATTGTCTGAAAATGCGACATGCCTATACTCATCGCGCCCTCAAACTGTCCGCGGTCGATTGATATAATGCCTCCGCGCACTATTTCGGTGATATACGCGCCGGTGTTAATGGAAACTATCACTATGCCCGCCGGAACAAGCGGCAGGGTCGCCCCCGCGTTCATGTACGCGTAGCCCCAGTATATTATCATCGCCTGCACCATCATCGGCGTGCCTCTGAACACTTCAACGTAGACGTTGATTATCCAGTTTATAACCGTAAGAATTACTTTAACAACGGGATTTTTCGGCTTCGGCACAGTGCGGATGATTCCGTTGATAAGACCTATAACAAGACCTATCAGCGTACCGATTATCGATATGATAACGGTATTGGCAATACCGCTCAGTATCTGGTCGCCGTACCGCGACCAGACCTTGGAAATATCATTAAACAGTGACATTAAAAGACCTCGGTAAATTATTCTTCCGCGGGTGCGAGCTCAACCATTTTCTTCATGATTTCAGCGCGTTCCTCAACCGAAATATCATCTATCGCGGCGGAAGCTTTTTCGTTAAGCTGAGAGCCCTTGCGGATTCCTACCGCGATGGCGGTATCGCCTTCCGTGCAGGTAAATCCGGTATCGTTATTAACGAGCGCCACGTAGGTAAGATCATCGTTGCTTCCGCACACCTGAAGCGCCGTCGGCTCTTCGGCTACGTATCCGTCAATCGTGCCGGCGGTAACGGCGGTATAGAGCATTGTAAAGTCCTTCATAACGCTTGACTTAACGTCCTTTATCTGCGACAGCGCCTGAGCGTGGAAGGTGCCGTCCTGCGCGCTTATCTTTGCGCCCGCGAAATCTTCAAGCGATTTTGCAGAGGCGTAAGCGCTGTCCTTCTTTGTGATGATAACAAGGTTTGAAATGTAATAGTTTGAAGAAAAATCTATCTCTTCTTTTCTGTCTTCGGTCGGGCTCATACCGGCTATAATGCAGTCGAGATTACCCGACTGAACCGCGGGAATGAGCGCGTCCCACTCGTAAGCGTATATTTCAAGCTTAACACCCAGCTTGTCAGCCACTTTTTTGGCTATCTGTACGTCGTAACCGTTGGCGTACCCTTCTGCGTTCGCGATTTTTACGGCGCCGTTGCCGTCATCGGTCTGAGTCCAGTTAAAGGGCGCGTAGGCACACTCCATACCGACTTTGAGCACGCCGGACTCCTTGACCTTCTCCTCATCTTTTGAAGCGTCTACGCTCTTGCCGCACGCGCAAAGTCCCAAAATCAGTGCCAGTACGGCAATAAGTGCAATAATTTTTTTCATTTTGTTCGATCTCCTTTTCAGTTTTTCAAAAATAAAACCGCCTGTGACAGAGAACTATCACAGGCGTAAAAAATATTAAACCTTACGATAGCGCTCCGCGAATACTCGCGACAGTCCGGCGGGTATTCCCCGACGGCCCAGGAAAGCGGAATCAAGGCAAACTCCGCACCCTTCGGCGGCGGTTCCTTTCACATACCGTAAAACACCTTATAAGCGGTATGCTACTGATAAACGCCGCGCCTCTATCAAAAGCAATCTTAAATTTGCACATATTATGCCACACCCGCGCGGATTTGTCAATACTTTTTCGCTCCGCACGCAAATTGTGCCGGAAGACACCGACGCAAGAAACCACGAGCCGATTATTGTGTGCCTCCCATTGGGCGGAGAATCAAAATACTTGCATTATGATTATATATATGTTATACTCTAAAATTGGATGAGTGTCGCAAAACCAATTCTTTTGATTATCTATTGCTGTGAGGGGTGCAAAGCATGCAGATACCTTTTTCTCCACCTGATGTTTCCGATCTTGAAATAAAAGAAGTTGTAGATACGCTGAAATCCGGATGGATAACCACCGGGCCTAAAACCAAACTTTTCGAGAAAAGAATTTCGGAATACTGCGGAACCAAAACTGCCGTTTGCATGAACTCGGCGACGGCTTGCCTCGAAATGACTCTTCGTGTTTTGGGTATCGGAAAAGGCGACGAAGTAATAACCAGCGCGTATACATACACTGCTTCCGCGTCAGTAATTGACCATGTCGGTGCAAAAATCGTGCTCTGCGATGTGGAAAAAGGCAGTTTTCATATGGACTATAACCGCCTGCCCGGCCTTATAACCGAGCGCACAAAAGCAATAATACCTGTGGATATAGGCGGTGTTATGTGCGATTACGATAAGATATATTCTGCGCTCGAAAGCAAAAAGAGCCTCTTTTCCGCCGGAGCAAACAAATATATGTCGGCTTTTGACAGACCCGTGATAATAGCAGATGCCGCCCACTCTCTCGGTGCGGAATACAAGGGTCGCAAAAGCGGCACCGTTGCGGATTTTACCTGTTTCAGCTTTCACGCGGTAAAGAATCTTACCACGGCTGAAGGCGGCGCGGTAACGTGGCTTGACCGCGAGGGTATTGAAAACGGCGAGCTTTATAACGAATATATGCTTTCTTCGCTCCACGGCCAAAGCAAAGACGCGCTTGCCAAAAACGTTCCCGGCAGTTGGGAATACGATATTGTAACAACGGGGCACAAGTGCAATATGACCGATATTCTGGCAAGTTTCGGTCTTGCGCAGCTTTCTCGCTACGAAGGCTTCCTTGCGCGCCGCAAAGAAATCGTCCGCGCTTATGACAAAGCCTTTGCCCCGCTGAACGTCACACGGCTTGAACATTTCGGCGAGAATATGTTGGGCAATTGTCACTTATATCTTCTGCATCTATGCGAAGCGGAAGAGGAACGACGCAATGAAATAATACTTAAAATGGCGGAGGCAGGGATCGGTTGCAACGTTCACTATAAGCCGTTGCCTATGCATACCGCTTATAAAAATTTAGGATTCGATATTAACGATTTCCCAAACTCTTACGATCAATATAAAAGCGAAATATCCCTACCGCTTCATACATTACTTACAGATGAGCAAGTGGAGTATGTATGCGAAAATTTGATCAAACTAATATAATTTTACTGCAAAAGAGGTTCGCATTTTGAGAGATTGGATAGACTTGCCGGAATTTATGCGTATACCGGAAGTGCAACCGTATTGGCAATTACTTTATCATAAACGTGTCCAAATAGCAGCTAAGCGCGTCGCCGATTTTGTCCTTGCTTTTGTTTTGTCGGTTTTATTGCTTTTGCCCATGGCGATTGTAGCCGTACTGATCAAGTTTGATTCCGATGGTCCGGTTTTTTTCAGACAAGAACGAGTGACAACTTACGGCAAGCACTTTTATATACACAAATTCAGGACGATGGTAACAAATGCCGACAAAATCGGCGCAGCGATCACTTCTGAAAATGACACACGCATAACAAAGATCGGTCGTTTTTTGAGAAATACGCGGCTCGATGAAATTCCGCAACTTATTGACGTACTTGCAGGCAATATGTCTTTTGTGGGCACAAGACCCGAAGCCCTGAAATATGTAAAGCTCTATAAGCCGGAATATTTTGCCACCTTTCTTCTGCCGGCGGGAATCACGTCAAAAGCCTCTGTCGCATATAAGGATGAGGCGTTACTCCTGACTGCAAACGAAGATATTGAGAGCCAATATTTACATACCGTTTTGCCTGAAAAAATGAAAATAAATTTAGACGCCTTAAAAAATTTTTCATTTCATGACGACATATCGGTAATGTTCACTACTGTTTTTGCGGTATTAAAAAAAGGAAATAGAAAATAATGCTTTCAATTTACAAATTGAACGACAAACAACTTATAAACGATATTGCTCTTCTTCACAGAAAGGCGTTTCCGAGGTTTTTTTTAACTCAGTTAGGCGTCTCCTTTTTGAAAACGTTGTACCTCGGCTATTTTGAGGATGAAAAATCAGATATACTCATCGCAAAGAAGGACAGTGAAATAGTTGGATTTTTGGCATACTCCGAGGATTATCCCCGTTTTTTCAAGCAACTCATTAAAAAGCATATTGTAAGATTTGCTTTTTGCTCGGCTAAAGCAGCTATTTTGCATCCCTCCTTCATAAAACGAATACTCGGCGCATTCAAAAAAAGCAATTCAGTAGTAAAAGAAGAACGATATGTTGAACTCGCATCAATTTGTGTAGATCCCGAAAGCGAAGGCGAAGGCATAGGTTCTATGCTCATCGAAAAGCTTAAAGGAACTGTTGATTTCAGCATATTCGCGTACATAAGCCTTGAAACCGATGCAAAAAACAACGATTCGGTTAACCGCTTTTATCAAAAAAACGGTTTTTCGCTTTCGAGAAGCTTTGAGACCAAAGAAGGCCGATTGATGAACGAGTACATTTATAAGCCCGAGGAAAGTACATGACAATTCTTTTTTTAGACGCGTATTTTGAGCCGGAACGGACATCTTTTACACATCTGGAACGGGATCTTTTGAAAAGCTTGATAAGTGCGGGGCACAGTGTAAAAGTCATTTGTCCCGTGCCAACCCGCGGTATAGATAAAAAAACAGCCGATGAATACAAAAAAAGAAAAACCGAAACCGTTTACGGCGGACATGTGCATGTTACAAGGTTTGCATCCGTACAAGAGGGTAAGAACCCCATCATTCGGGCCATCCGCTACTTTTGGTGCAATTACCGCACTTACAGAATTGGTAAAAAGGCAACAAACGTGGATGTCGTTTTTTCAAACAGCACTCCTCCCACCCAGGGTTTTATAGCGGCAAAAGTTGCAAAGAAGCTACATGCTGCGTTCATCTATAATTTACAAGACATTTTCCCCGATTCCCTCGTAAACGCCGGTATGACAAATAAAGGTTCTCTGCTTTATAAAATCGGCAGAAAAATAGAAGACTACACGTATAAGTGTGCCGACAGAATAATAGTTATCGGTGAAAGTTTTAAGAACAACATAATAAGCAAAGGTGTACCCGAAGCTAAAATTAAAGTAATTCCCAACTGGATAGATACCGAAACAATAAAACCGATAAGTCGACCGGATAACACACTCTTTGACGAATGCGGCATTGACCGTGATAAATTCATTGTGCTTTACGCCGGAAACTTTGGTGCAACACAAGGGACAAACACCATAATAAACGCGGCGGATATATTAAAGGATGAAGCCGATATTCAGTTTGTTCTTTTTGGCAACGGCAGTGAATTTGAAGCAACAAAAAGAGCAGTTTCGGACAGGCGTCTTACCAATGTGATTATAAATCCGCTGCTGCCGCCCGAACGGATACCCGAGGTTTACAGCATGGGTGATGTTGCACTTATAACTTGCAAGAAAGGCGCAGGCGGGGCAGCAATCCCAAGCAAAACATGGAGCATAATGGCTTGCAATACACCGATTATTGCCTGCTTTGATACTGACAGTGAACTCGCGGATGTTTTGACAAAAAGCGGATCCGGGGTTTGCGTTACGCCGGGGGACGGCGGGGCGCTTGCCGATACGATACTCAAAGCAAAAAACGGTGAACTCATTATCTGCGGCGGCAGAGAGTATGTTACCGAAAACGCAGATAGAAAGATTTGTCTTGATAAATATGCGCAACTCTTTAAAAGCTTTAAGGTTTGAGGAATAGCAATGAAAAAAATCTTATATATCATAAGCAGATTGTTTCAACGGAAACCTTGCGCGATACTTAACTCGTCAATAGATAAGCGGGCATCGGTGGGAAACGGCTCACAGGTAGTGAACAGTACAGTGAGGAAATACTCATATGCGTATGACTGCAAGATAATAAATGCACAAATAGGTGCCTTTTGTTCTATAGCTGAAGGTACTGTAATCGGCGGTGGCTCGCACCCCACAGATTGGGTGTCCACCTCTCCGGTTTTTTATTCCGGGGAAAACGTACTTCGGAAAAATTTTTCAGATAAAAAATACACCGAATTTGCCGAAACAACCATTGGCAATGACGTATGGATCGGTTCAAAATGTCTTATCAAGGGCGGGGTTACCATAGGCGACGGTGCAGTAATAGGCATGGGAAGCGTGGTAACGCACGATATCCCGCCGTATGAGATATGGGCGGGTAACCCAGCAAAATGCATAAGACGGCGCTTTGACGATGAAACGATAAAAAGGCTGCTTAATTCAAAATGGTGGGATAAAAGCGATGAAGATCTCCAAAAGACTGGAAATTATTTCGACGATCCGGACGACTTTCTTGAAAAAGTCGAAGATCTTAATTAAAGTTTGAAGGATCTAGATATGAAAAAAGCACTAGTATTGGCAATATATCCGGCGCCTTATCGAATGGAGTTGTTCGAGCAACTACGAAACCGTTTTGATATAGATATTTTTTTTGAATCGTCCGACGGTGATTTTCGTGAAGAAGCTTGGTTTTCCTCAGGAAATTATTATAACATTGATACCGCCGAGGGCTTAAAAGCATTTAAGTCGGCAATGACTAACATAAATTGTTACAATTTTGCCGCATTCTACGATTTCACAACAAAAACGGCAATTAAATGTATAACGAAATGCATATTAAAGAAGATTCCTTACGCAATTAACTGCGACGGCGTTATGATGTCGCCGCACGGCAATCCGCTTTCTAGCCTTATAAAAAAGTTTTTGGCATCACATGCTGCCGCTTGTCTTGCAAGCGGCGAGAGCGCAAAAAAATACTTTCTTGATTGCGGAGCAAAAGAGGACCGTATACACATTCATACTTTTTCTACACTTCATGAAAGCGATATACTGAAAGAGCTGATCAGTAAGGAACAAAAACTGCAGTTGCGGAAAAAGCTCAGTTTGCCGGCAAATGATTTTATATCGATCGCCGTTGGCAGATTTATCCCGCTCAAAAGATATGATTGCCTGATTAAAGAATGGAAAAACATGCCTGAAAGACACACTCTTTTACTTGTAGGCTCGGGTAGCGAAGAAGAGAAATACCGCAAGATTATCAGGGACAGCAACATCAAAAACGTTATAGTTGAAAGATTTCATCCGAAGGAGGAACTTTTCGATTATTATAAAGCGTCAGACGTTTTTGTTCACCCTACGAGTTACGATGTTTGGGGACTTGTTCTTAACGAAGCATTCGCCTGTTCACTTCCCGCAGTGGTGTCTGATCACTGCGTAGCGGGCCTCGAGCTCATAAACGAGGATCAAAACGGTTTTCTTGTGCCAATGGGCGACGACAAGCTTTTATGCGAAAAAGTAATAGAAATTGCGGAAAATGAAGCGCTTTACAAAAACATGTCCGCCGCCGCGCTTGATACTATAAAAGACTATACGATAGAGAATATGGCAAAAGCACATATAGATGTGTTAAGCACTTTATAGGATGTGATTTTACGGATATCAAGACAATCTACAAAAAGTACAAGTCATTCATTACGCCTTTACTCTACATGAAAAACCGTTTGTTCGGACTGAGAATTAAAAACCGCGGCAAGTGCAATAAAATAGCAGGTATAGGCGGATGCCGGATAAACAAAACAAAAGTTTTCTTTTACGGTGATAACAATTCCGTAATTTTAGGCGATATGTCTACACTCAGCGGCGTCAGCATACATATCCACGGTTCAAACAATATCATTGATTTTGGTAAACGGAATTTTCTTTCGGGCTGTGTCTTTTGTGTCGAGGATGATAACAACTCAATAAAAACCGGAGAACGGGTATATGTTTACAAAGAAACCGAAATATCGGCAATTGAATCGACAAGCGTAGAGATCGGCAAGGATTGCCTGTTTTCCGCATTCATACTGATAAGAACCGGAGATTCTCACGTAATAGCCGATAAAACAACAAACGAGCGCTTAAACCACTCAAAGAGTATAAGAATCGCGGAAAAAGTCTGGATAGGAATTGACAGTAAGGTTTTGAAGGGCTCCAATATAGGAAAAGAATGCGTTATCGGTTCCGGCTCTGTTGTAACGCAGTCAACACCCACCGCGGAAAATGCAATACTGGCTGGAATTCCGGCAAAAATCGTAAAACAAAATATAACATGGAGCCAAACAAGGTAGGACACCTTCGGGGAATCGTTTTGAAAACCTCTCTGCATCTAAAACAGGCAAAAATTCCCCGGCAAAATGTTATAAAAAATGTACATCTTTATATTTGGGAGCGTAACAAATGAGCATTTATGAAAATTTAAAATCAGGAAAAATGAAACTATCGTTGGTAGGGCTCGGATACGTCGGTATGCCGATAGCTGTTGCTTTTGCCAAGAAAGGCATTAAAGTCATAGGCTTTGACCTTAATAAAGCAAAGATAGACCTTTACAAATCGGGTGTTGATCCTACAAAAGAGGTGGGCGATGAGGCGATAAGGGAAACTTCGGTAGATTTTACGGCTGATGAAAGCCGCCTTAAAGAAGCGTCTTTCCATATAGTGGCAGTTCCTACCCCGGTAAACGCCGATCACACGCCCGACCTTACGCCTGTTATCGGCGCGTCGGAAATTGTTGGGCGGAATTTAAGCAAAGGCTCAATAGTGGTTTACGAATCAACCGTTTACCCCGGCGTCACCGAAGACGTTTGCATACCGATACTCGAAAAGCAGAGCGGACTTAAATGCGGCGTTGATTTCAAAATCGGTTATTCGCCGGAACGTATTAACCCCGGTGATAAAGTACACCGTCTTGAGAACATACACAAAATCGTTTCGGGTATGGATAAAGAATCGCTCGAAGAGATAAAAAACGTTTACGATCTTGTAATTGAAGTCGGAACGTATCCCGTTTCATCCATTAAAACCGCCGAAGCGGTAAAGGTGGTAGAAAACAGTCAACGCGATATAAACATTGCCTTTATGAACGAGCTTGCTATGGTGTTTGACCGCATGGGTATTGATACCAACGAAGTTGTAGACGGTATGAACACCAAGTGGAACGCACTCGGCTTCCGTCCCGGTCTCGTCGGCGGGCACTGCATCGGCGTTGACCCTTATTATTTTACATACGAAGCCGAAAAACTCGGTTATCACTCTCAAATAATTCTTAACGGACGAATTGTAAATGATAATATGGGTAGATTCATTGCGGACGCTGCCATAAAAAAGATGATTGAAGCGGGACAGGCTCCGAAAAAATCAAGAGTTGCAATTTTAGGACTCACTTTCAAGGAAAACTGCCCGGATACGAGAAACAGCAAAGTTGCAGATATCATTGAGAGATTGAAAGAGTACGGTATCGATCCCGTTATCGCCGACCCGTGGGCAAGTGAGCGTGATGCTATGAACGAATACGGTGTTACACTAACACCCCTTGCGGATATCAAGGATGTTGATTGCATTATCGTTGCTGTCGCGCATAACGAATTCAAAGCGCTTGATTTGGACGACGTTAAAAAGCTTTATAGCAGTTCGCTTGACGATGCGCAAAAAGTTCTCGTTGACGTTAAAGGACTTTATTGTGTCAAAGATCTTGAAAAATCAGATTTGAGTTATTGGAGACTATAATCAAAAGCATTGGGCTGAGAGGTATCAGGTATGCAAATTCTCTACGGGAGTTCCTGTTGCGGTAAAAACGCGTGGGATGCTCTGTTAAAGAATAAAGCCACTTCCGGTTATGCGGTGCAGAAATACCATGGACTTTTGTTAAAAGGTCTTGCCGCAAATAGCTCCGACGTAAACTGCTTTTCCGCATTACCCGTAAACAGAACACTAACAAAAAAAACCTTAATCCGTATAAAAGACGAAACCGAAAACAACGTTTGTTTTCATTATATCAGCACCGTAAACCTGCCTCTGTTAAAACGTCTTACGGTTTTTTTCGGTTCTTTTTTCGGCGTGCTGTTTACAAAAAGAAAGCCGGACACCTTTATAGTCTGCGACTGCCTGAACGTTGCAAACGCCTACGGTATGATGCTGGCCGGCAAACTGAAAAAAATACCGGTCGCAACAATAGTCACCGACCTGCCGGATATGATGTCGCAAAGCGGTATCACGCGGCGCATAAACAACCGCTTTTTCAAATCGGTTGACGGTTTTATAATACTGACGGAGCAAATGAACGCCCGCATAAACCTCAAGGCGAAACCGTTTGTTGTGCTTGAAGGGCACGTGGATTCCGCACTCGGTGAAGCCGAAGCGGATAAAAAAGAAGAACAATTAAGCGGTAAGAAGGTCGTTGTATACGCGGGAAGCGTTAACAGGATTTACGGCATTGAAAATCTGGTTGAAGGTTTTCTGCTTTCAAATCTTGACAACGCCGAACTGCGCGTTTACGGCGACGGCGACTACGCGGAAAAGGTAAAAGAAACCGAAAAAAAGTATTCAAGCGTAAAATATATGGGCGTTTGCGACAACAGCGAGGTAGTAAAAGCCGAACAGTCGGCGGCGCTGCTCGTAAACCCGCGTCCCGCCGCGCCGGAGTACACTAAGTATTCGTTTCCTTCAAAAAACATGGAATATATGGTGTCGGGCACACCAGTGCTTACAACCAAGCTTCCCGGTATGCCTAAAGAGTATTACCCTTACGTATATCTGCTCGAGGATGAAACACCCATGGGCGTTTCGGACGCTTTAAGAGAGATCTTCTCCCTTACCGCCGATGAGCGCGGCAAGAAAGGTCAAGCGGCGCGCAGATTTGTGCTCGAACACAAATCGAACGTCATACAGGCAAAACGTATTATTGATTTTTTAATGAAAGAAGTTAAAAGATGACAAGAAAGGCCCTTAATCCGGTTACATTGGCGACAATTATCGTAATAATGTACATGACAATGCCGATAGTGTCTGTTTTCATAAGTACGTACATCACGACGTACGCTTATATGCTGCTTACTGTTTTTCTTCTGACATTCGTAATATTTGCCGGCGGTATGAGAAGATTTTCTTTGATGATTTATATGTCGGCTCCAATACTGTTCTATATTTTATGCTCCTTTACGGTGCGCGGTGGCTCTGTGTTGCTGTGGGGCTATCAAAGCATACTCCTTGTAATGCCCGTTTTTTTGGGCTACTATTTTCTCGGATACAGACCCGAAAACATAAAGATTTTTACTGCAACAATAATAATTGCCACCATATTAACGACAATTACCACGATGATCGGACTTATAGAGTTTCCTTCTGCCTCAAGAACGCTTGCAACGATATCTTCTGTGAATGATACGGATCTGATCAAATATACATGGCGAAATATAGGCGGTTATGATTTTGTTTACACTTCGGTATTGCTATATCCTATACTGATACTCGCTTACAAAACGAAAAAAATTCATCCGATTCTGTTTTGGGGCGGCGTTATAATGCTTTTTTCGCTGGTTATACTTTCAGAATACACAACAGCTCTGATTTTAATAATGCTTACCTCACTCCTGTATTTTATGGGAAAGAGGACATCTTCAAAGCGACTGTTACTGTTCGGCGTAGGCTTCTTTTTGGCGTTAATTATAATGTGGCCGTTATTCTCAAAATTTCTCCTATGGCTTGCCGAATTATTAAATAGTGATATACTCTCCTCACGTATAACCGCTTTGGCGAACGGCTCTGTCGGGCTCGAAAGTTATGATGACCAACGTATAAATCTATATATGAAATCGATATCAGGTTTCTTAAAAAGCCCGTTTTTCGGCAGAATATTAGGCGGTGAACTTTTGCCCGGCGGACATTCTTTCATACTGGATACACTTTGCAATTACGGAATCATCGGCGGTGCAGCTCTGGTGCTCTCATATAGAAACATTTACAGATATTTCTTTAAACTTTTTGATAATCAGGATGGTTACGGTTATATTATTTGGGCGTTTGCTCAGGCTATTATTCTATCATCAGTAAACACCGGTATGTGGCTGAACGTTATTGCTTTCTTTATTCCGATTATACTATCCGCTATTTATAAAACTAACAGTGAGGACATTTATGAAGATTCTTTGGATAGTTAACACGCCCATTGACATTTTGGGTGAAAAACTTTACGGCAGCCGCGCAAACGGGCTTTGGATGGACGCTCTGCTATCCGATTACCGAAAGCACGGCGGGTTTGACCTTGTCGTGGCAACAAGCGCCAAAATTCAGAAAACTCTGCGCTATGAAAACGCAGGCGTGACCTTTTACGCCGTACCTGACAACGTCCCGATCTGTTACAGTGAAAACAAGCCCTCAAATCTTGCCGCCTGGAAAGACCTGATAAGTGCTGAAAGACCTGATCTTATTCAGGTCTGGGGCACCGAATTTGCACACGGATTTTGCGCCCTTAAAGCGGCCGATACCTTAAAAATTCCATCCGTAATATATATGCAGGGCTATTTGGGTTCAATAGCACAAAACTATCTCGCCGGTATGACCGCACGCGAAATCAAAAGAAGTATTACTCCACGTGATATTCTTAAACATGACAATGTACTCGATCAGCAAAAGAAATACATAAAAGCGTCCGAAAGAGAAGTAAAAGAATTCGCACTCGCCGGAAGAATAATATGTGAAAACGACTGGTGCGAGGAAAGCATCCGTAAAATATCCCCCGGTATCCGGGTTTACAGATGCCCGCTTAGCATAAACGAAACGTTTGCCCAAAAGAAATGGGATATTAAAAACTGCGAAAGACATTCCATAATCTGTAACGCCTCCGGTTATCCGCTTAAAGGACTCCACATGTTACTTCGCGCGGTAGCATTACTTAAAGAAAGGTATCCTGATATTAGGCTTTATGTGCCGGGTGCAAAAGTTGTTTGCGGCGGTTCGTTTACCGACGTGATCAGAAAACGCGGTTATTCGAAATACATTGAAAATCTCATTAAATCGCTCGGAATAGAAAAGAATGTCGTGTGGTTAGGGTCGCTTTCTCAGGAAAAGCTTGCCGAGCAGTATACAAAAGCCCACGTTTTTGTGTTGTGCTCTTCCATTGAAAACCATTCGAGTTCGCTTAAAGAAGCCATGATTGTGGGCGTTCCGGACGTTGCTTCCGCCGTAGGGGGCGTGCCCGAATACGTGCGGCACGGCGAAAACGGATTTCTGTACAAATTTGAAGAATACGGCGCCGCGGCAAAATGGGTTGAAAAAATATTTGAGGATGATGATCTTGCGCAAAAGCTTTCAAAAGCCGCCCGCGAAGAAATGATAAAGCTTCACGAAAACAGTAACGTATTTGAGCAAATGCTTCAAATATATGAGAGCATACTGGAAGAAAGGTAAAATTGCAGATGCATAGAATTATCGTTACCGGCGCAAAGGGTAAACTGTCGTGTAAAACCGCGGACCGGTTAAGTGCCAAGCCCGATATAAGCGTTACGCAGTTAAGTCTTCGCGGAGACTGGCAGAATTATGATTTTTCCGACACTTTCGGTATAGTTCATATGGCGGGCGTCACCCCGCAAAACGCAAAAAGTGAAGAGGATTACGAAAAAATCAATTATGAGCTGACAAAAGAACTGGCAACGCTGGCCAAATCAAATGGAGTAAAGCAATTTATTTTCATCAGTTCAATGGCGGTATACGGTTTAGAGCAGAGTATTGACTCGAAAAACGGAACCGTGAATGAAAACACTCCCTGTATGCCAAAAAGCGAATACGGAAAAAGCAAACTTAAAGCCGAAGAGTATCTTACCTCTCTGCGAAGTGAAGATTTTAAGGTCTGCATCATACGGGTCCCGAGTATATTTGACAGCGAAAAAACCGAATACATCGACCAGTATAAATACCTCGCCGATAAATACCCCTTTATTCCGAAAACCTTTACACACAACTACAAAAGTTTTATTCACTCGGATAACCTGTGTGAACTGATTTACCTTTCGATCGCTTCGGAATATGCCGGAATACTCTGCCCCGACGAAGGCAGATTCTCCGCCTTTGATATATGCCGCGCGATATATCCGAACAAACCGAAATCAAGATTTTTCGGCATTATAATAGAACTGTTTATGAAAAAGAATCCGAGAATACTTGATTATTACGGGGCGATATATTACAGCGAGAGCCTGACAAACACGTTTAACGGAGAATACCGTGTATCAGATATACGTCGCGAAATCCACAGTTTGTACTCAAAATAGTTTTTTGAAGAAATCAGAAAAGGGACACCATATATGAAGAATAATCTTGCACCGGTGATCGTTTTTGCCTATAACCGACCCGCTCACCTCGACAACACACTTGAATCATTGACAAAAAACAATCTTGCAACCGAAAGTGACATTTATATTTTTATAGACGGACCCAAAAACGAGCCAGGTCTGATTGCAAACAAAAAAGTTTTGGAGACCGCCGAAAAATATCAAAGCGGATTTTTCAAAAGTTGCACAATCAGAAATCATAGCGAGAACAGCGGACTTGCGAAATCGATAATCTCCGGCGTTACGGAACTAACAGAAAAATACGGTAAAGTAATAGTTTGTGAGGATGATATCGTCACAGCCCCATCATACCTTAAATATATGAACAACGCTCTTATGTATTACGCCGATGATCCTAAAGTTTTTTCAGTGGGCGGATATATAGTTCCTCTTTCACTGCCTGAAAATTACAAAAAAGATTATATTGTAACGCAGCGTGTCAGCAGCGTCGCCTGGGGAATATGGAAAGACCGCTGGGATAAAATAGATTGGAGTATGAAAGATTATCCTGCTTTCAGATTCAATCCCGTTAGGCGCAAGCAGTTCAACAAATGGGGTAAAGACCGCTCATCAATGCTGGATGACCAGATGAATGGGCGAATAAACTCTTGGGCGATAAGGTTCGACTATGCTATGTTCAACCTGGATATGTATAATGTCGTACCGACAAAATCACTTGTTAAAATAGGCGGATTTGACGGTACCGGAACACACGGCAGGACCAAAGAAGAGAGTACACGGTTTGAAAACGATATTTCACTCACCTTTAATACTTTTAACTTCGGTCCGGCCCAGCCAAATGAAGAAATCTGCAGTGAATTCAACCGGTTTTATTTCTCGGGCTTTTCTTCTAAATGCAAGCGTTTCTTTGGCAACTTATTATACAGGTGTATAAAAAAATGAAAAAAGTTGTTTTTATGGTGCCGTCGCTTAATATGGGCGGTATGGAAAAAGTGCTCGTCACTTATGCTAATATCTTTGTAAAAAACGGATATGATGTGACTGTTCTTAACCTTACGGGCGATGACCCGGACGTTATATCGGGTTTTAATGAGAATGTTCGTTATAAAAGATACTATTCACCGGTTAAAAACATATCTCACGCAGGTATAAAGAACATATTAAGGGGTAATTTTCGTCTGCTTCCGTGGAAAAACTGGATAAAACTCCATTCGCCCGGGTACCTGTATAAGAGATACATAAAAGAAAACTACGATTTTGAAATTGCTTTTTTCGGCTTGGAAACGATCAAGATAATTTCCGGTTCTACAAATTCACATTCACATAAAGTGGGCTGGATACACAGTTCGGGAGTCGGTCAGTTTATACCCGCAGGATACCAAAAGCCCTATGCCCAAAAAGTATTCCGCAATATTGAGAATGTTTTTTGCGTTTCCGAAGAAAGCCGAAAAAAACTGTATGAATTGTTCGGTAAAAGAAAGAATGTTTTTGTGGTGAATAACCCGTGTGACGAAGATGCGATAAGAAATGCTGCCAAGGAAGAAATATCACAGCCGAAGCGAGCGTTTACTTTCATTTGCGTTTCAAGGCTTGAAAATAAGTCAAAGGGATATTTAAGATTGTTTGATGTCTGCGAGAAGTTGAACCGAGAAGGACTTGAATATGAGATCTGGATAGTGGGCGACGGAAAAGATAAGGAAACAATCATTGCAAGGGCCGGATTATTGCACCTTGATAATATCAGGTTCTTAGGTCAGCAATCAAACCCTTACAAATTTATGAGCAAATCGGATATGTACCTTTGTGCCTCTCACTATGAAGGGTTCAGCGTTTCAATGTCAGAAGCGGTGATCCTCGGACTTCCGGTTTTAAGTACAAATGTTTCGGGCACAAGAGAACTCTTTGAGGACGGTAAGTACGGTTTTATTGTTGATAACTCGGAAGACGGCATCTATAAAGGCATCAAAGATATCCTCACTCAGCCTGATTTGTATTCAAATTACAAAGATATGGCGGCAAAACGCATGAATTACTTTTCTAAAAACAATAAAGTAAAGGAAATCGAAAGAATTATTTATGGAGAGAAAGACAGTGCCGGTACTTAGTGTCATCATTCCTGTTTATAACGCGGAAAAATCCTTAAAATGCAGCGTTGAATCAGTCTTAAATCAGACGTTTCGGGAGTTGGAACTGATTTTAGTTGACGACGGATCAACCGATAACAGCCTTGAAATTTGCAAGAGGTTTGAAAAAAGTGACGATCGCGTAAAAGTAATTCATAAAGAAAACGGTGGTGCGGGGCCTGCCCGCAATGCCGGAATAGCCATCGCTCGTGGAAAATATCTTGCTTTTCCCGATTCTGATGATTATTTGGAACTCGACACCTATGAAATATGTCTAAATAAACTGGCTGAAAACGATGCTGATCTTTTGGTTTTCGGCATAAAAACCAATGTTTTTGACGATGAAAAGGATACAGTACTTGAGACCCGCGAAGAAAACATACCGCAAATCTATTATGAAGCGAAAGACGATTGCCGCGAAAACTATGTGAATTTACACAAGAGTATGAATATGAATTCACCCTGCAATAAAGTATACAAAAGTGAAGTAATTAGGAATAACGCTCTGCGTTTTCCGGATCTTCGTCGTATGCAGGACGGCGTATTCAACATGTTATATTTTGATAAAATATCCTCCTTTTGTTCAATATCCGACAATTTATTTATAAGAACTTGGCATTCCAATAAAACAGAGAATCAAAAATTGCCCGAAAGCGTTTTGCAATGTTTAATCACCTATCATAAAACCGCGCTTTCGTTTCTGGATAAATGGCAGATCAATACCGCACAAAACCGCCTCTTTTTCGATTCGCATTTTTTAGAAACAATAAATAATCTTGAATTTGTATTCGTTTCCCGATCGGATTTTGCTTTCTTGTATCACCATATCAAAAGCATCAACAACGATCGGTATGTTCACAGTTTTTTAGCAGGTTTTAAGGCGGGCGGAAATCATTTGCGAAAAAAAGAGCTCCTGATGCTTCGCCGCTGCAACATTGTTTTAGCTTTGTTACGCCGCTTCAACAAATAGCAAAAGGAGTTATTTATGTCTTTTTTTAAAAAAATTTACTGCCGCTTAACCGGAAATCCTTATTCAGAAAAGGAGATAAGCGAGCAAATCATTTCTAAAATCCGCGAGGGCGGCGGCCACGTGGGAAATAATGTTGATATATTTGCTTCCTCGTTTGATCTCGGAGAGCCGTATTATATCTCTATTGGAGATAATGTAACTATAACCGGCGTCAAGGTTTTGACGCATGACGCAAGCACAAAAAAGATTCTGGGATATACCAAAACCGGAAAAGTACATATCGGAAACGATGTTTTCATCGGTTGGGGAAGCATTATTTTGCCCGGAACGACTATTGGCGATCGTGTTATTATTGGAGCGGGATCTGTCGTGGCTAAAGATGTCCCGAATAATGTTATAGTTTGTGGCAATCCTTTGCGAGTGATATGTGCTTATGACGAGTATATAGAAAAAAACAGGTCCTTAATGAAAGAAGTCCCTGTGATCGATCTATTACCTCGCGATATTATGAGTAGCGAAGAAAGCAAGCGCCGATTGATCGAAAGCGGCTTTGGCTACCTGTTATAAGTGCTGGTTGAAGATTGATACGGCTTAGCGTCTTATGTTTTTGTGGTACTTTCAGCTTTGTAAATTGCGGGGTTAAACTATGAAAAGAATACTATTCGTAGTTCATGCACTAAGAACGGGCGGCGTTAAATCCTTGCTTGTTAGCATTGCAAACGAATTGTCCTCGCGTGGACATAAAATCACGATTGTTTCAACAAGTAACGATATTTCGGACACTTCAGGTTTTTCGCGGCAGATCGTTATCAGGCACAAGGATGAACCGGAAAGGAAACTAATCCGTAATCTGCCTTATTTCAAGCATTTATGCGACTCAGGCGTATGGTCCTTAAACCAAAAGCCCGAACGGTTATATGATTATTTTATAGGAAATAAAGAATTTGATGTTGAGATAGCCTTTTTCCCGGGCAGACCCACAAAGGCTCTTTTAGGTTCAAAAAATAAACACAGCAAAAAAATTCTTTGGGTACATACGGATTATAAAAAAACCCAGAGTTACAAGGCATGCTTTAGCGATATGAGCGAGGTCATCACTGCAAACGGCTTTTATGATAAAGTTATCTGCTGCAGTGAATCTGCCCTTAAATCTTATAAAGAGATCATCGGGCGAAGCCGGGATGTTTTCGCCGTTCCGAATATTGTGGATGATGAATTTATCAAAAAAGCTGCACAGCAGCCCTGCGAGGTTGCACACCGCCGGTTTACCTTTATCTGCGTGAGCAGACTCTCTGAAGAAAAGGGTATTATGAGACTTTTGAAGGCGACAAAGCACCTTTTGGACAGTGGTTGTAGTTTTGATGTCTGGATAGTCGGAGACGGAAATCAAAGGAGCGAAATCGAAGCCTATATAGCAGATAACGCTCTGAACAATGTGTTATTACTGGGTTTACAACAAAACCCTTATCCGTATATGAAATCAGCCGACTGCTATATTTGCCCATCATATTTTGAAGGCTTCGGATTGTCACTGTATGAAGCAGCGGCACTCGGAAAGGTCATTATCTCGACCGATGTTTGCGGTGCAAAAGAGTTGATCGGCGATAATAAATTCGGTATTGTGTGTGAAAACAGCGATTCCGGTATAACCCAGATGATGTCGGAAATTCTAAGACCCGATATATTTGAACATTATCTTAACAATATGGCTTCCTATCGCAATAAACTCGGCAAGAAAGAAACCGTGGATAAATTGGAAACTCTTTTCTTTGGAGACGATTTTAATGGATAACTTTTTAATAGTCTGTGACAGAATACCGCCGGAGCACTCCGCATCGGGGAGATTTATTTACACTATCGCAGATGAAATGGCAAAAAAGTATTCCGGGCATATCATCTGCCTGACTTCGGAAAACAAAAGTTTAGACACGGGGTTATGTCTGCACAGGATCATTGATCGTTACGGCAGATATCAGCGCTTACTTAAAAAGGCAATTAAAAAAACAGGTTTGCTGAAACTTATTTACAAGGCTTATTATCACATTTACTACAAATGGGCATCACATACAGGTTTAAGCGAAGTAAGGAATCACGCTCGGTATTATATCAAGGAAATACGCAGGATCATTAAAAAATACGGCGTCTGTTCCGTTATTTCTGTGTCAAATCCGTTTGACGTCCAGATCATCACTGCGGCGGCAATCCGCCCATTCGACAACGTAAAATGGTATCCCTATCTAATGGATTCCAACCGCAATAACGCAGTAAGGCGAGGAACCAGAGAAAGCGAACTTGAACTGTTTTCACGTGCCGAAAAAATATTTATTGTACCTGCATTATTGCAGGATGGGAGCTTTTGTGAAGATTTTAAGGAAAAAATCGTGATTTCTGATTTGCCTATCGTTCCCGCAAAAGTGACGGCAGGCGCCGGAAACGGAGGCAAAACTGTTTTTATTTATGCGGGTCTTTTTTATAAAGACATCAGAAATCCCGAAACGCTTTTCAAAATATTCGAGAAACTTCCTGAAAATTTTGAACTGCACTTATATTACAGCGGCTGTTCAGGAGTTGTGGAAAAATATAAAAAATCATTGGGTAGTCGCCTTGTTGCGAACGGTTTTGTTTCTCCGGACGATCTTGAAAAACTTGTTTCGAACGCCGATTTCGTTGTCAATGTGGGAAACACCGTGCTTAATCAGGTTGCAAGCAAGGTTTATGACCTGATCGCGTTCGGAAAGCCGATCCTTAACTTTTACCAAAACGAAAATGATATTAGTCTCGAGCATATGAGCAAATATCCGCTCTGCAAGAGCATTCGATATGCTAACGACGAAGGATCAATCGACGAGATATTAGAATTCTGCAAAGAGAATAAAGGGAAGTTTTTGTCATACGACGAAGCGATTGTAAATCTTAAGGAAAAAAGTCTAGAGAATGTGGCAGGAAAAATTATAAAACAAATAAATCTTTGATAATATTTTAGGAGGTTTTCATATGAAAACAGCACTCGTGACCGGTGGTTCGGGTTTCATCGGTTCAAATGTTGTGAAATATCTTTTGGAAAAAGGATATTATGTTCGGATTCTTGACAATCTGTCTTCCGGAAATCTGAAAAACATACAGAAATATATGGATAGTGGCGATATTCAATTTATAAACGGTGATGTAAGAGACGCAGACACCGTCAATGAATCGTTAAAGGGTACAGATGTGGTTTTTCATATGGCTGCCTGCGTAGGCAGACAAAAATCCATTGATTATCCGGTACTTGATTCCTCGACAAATTTAATTGGAACGATAAATGTTTTAGAGGGTATGCGCAAAAACGGTACCGAAAGGATAGTATATTCTTCTTCTGCGGCTATTTTTGGAGAATTGCTGACTTCGACAATAGATGAAAACCACCCGCAAAATGCGGACTCGCCATACGGTGTAAGCAAACTGGCGGCGGAAAAGATGATATTGGCATATTCCGGGATATACCCCGGAGTCACGGGGATATGTTTGCGCTATTTTAACATTTACGGAGTTAATCAGCGTTTTGACCTGTACGGTAATGTTATACCGATTTTTGCAAAGCGGATATACGCAGGAGAGCCGATCACCATATATGGGGACGGTACACAAACGCGTGATTTTGTGAATGTTTCGGATGTTGCGGAAGCAAATTATCTGGCTGCTGTCACAGATTGCAAGACCAATGTGTTTAATTTAGGAAGCGGTTCTACTGTGACCATAAATGACCTTGCAAAAGCAATGATAGATATCTCCGGTATAAACACTAAAATAATTTTTGCCCCCGAACGTCCAGCCGATGTAAAGCATTGCAAAGCAAATGCTGAAAAAGCCAAACAGATCTTAGGATTTAACCCTTCTGTTGAATTAATAAAAGGGTTGGAAGAATATATGAAATGGTTCAAGGATAACTGCATATGATCAGTGTTATAATACCTGTATATAATGCCCAGAAATACCTTGATCGTTGTCTTAAGTCGATTTTAAACCAAACCTATAATGAACTTGAGATTTTGCTTATTAACGATGGTTCAACCGATTCAAGTGGGGAAATATGCAGAAAATATGCCAAAAACGATAGTCGCATTGCATATTTTGAAAAAGAAAATGAAGGTCCCGGCGCCACAAGATTTTTCGGCGCTCAAAAGGCTAATGGTGAATACATATGCTTTGTCGACAGTGATGACTATCTCGCTGAAAACGCTATTGAAGTTTTACTTCACTCGTTTTCTGACGATGTTGACTGTACCATAGGTCAACACAAAAGATTCGGATCTGTTGAAAATATAAAGCAGTTTTCCTGTCCTATCGGTACATTTGATTTTCAATCAAATGATAAAAAGCTGTTTGTTGATTCCTTCTTAAAAAACACTTTCGGCGGTGAGCTATGGAATAAGCTGTTCCGAACTTCCGTTGTGAAAAACGCCTGCTGTGACACGATAGGATTTCCATTCGGAGAAGATACTTTTTATTTGATATCAATATTTTCAAATTGCCGGAAAGTCGTTTGCGTTGATGAAATAACCTATTATTACGAATTCAGAAGCGATTCCCTCGCCCGAAGAACATCATACGATCTGATGCTTCCGTTTTTTGCGGCGGAATGCGTCAGACTGGAAAAAACAGCAATGTGTGGCATATCGGATGAGATCTATTCTCTTATTTCGCTATATATGCTAATGCTCGCACTTGTTAAGTATTCACGGGCCGATGGTGAAAACAAACAAAGATTGGCAAGAGATTTTAAGGCTGTTTCCCGTATGGAACGAATACAGTATTTTACGCATATTTTTCTAAAAAACAAAAACTATCTTAGAAGAATATACTATATCGACAAAGATCAATGCGCATACTTTTATTGCATCTGCAAAACCATTGCAAATGACGATTTATGGTATTATAATACATTATATCCCGCTATAATATGCAATAGGATCACAGTATTTAAGACAGTACTGAAACGAATACTTAAAAAACATTAACGGAGGCAGAGAAGTGAATAAGCAATGGACGGCGGTAATACGCCCCAGAAACAGTTTACTGGACTTAAGACTTAAGGAAGTCTGGCGCTATCGCGACCTTGTAAGACTATTTGTGGTAAGAGATTTCAAAACAAAATATAAGCAGACCGTTTTGGGTCCGCTTTGGTTTATAATTCAACCGCTTTTTACAACGGTTATATATAATTTTGTTTTCGGTAATATTGCCGGTCTTTCTACCGACGGTATGCCGGGGTTCCTCTTTTATATGGCAGGCAATGTGCCGTGGCTTTACTTTTCAACCTGCATCACCAATACATCAAACACTTTCGTAAGCAATGCCGCCGTATTTGGCAAGGTTTATTTCCCACGGCTTACAACGCCTATAGCGACCACTATAACTGCCATAATCAACTTTGTTATACAGTTTGCAATGTTTCTTATTTTTTGGGTATACTTTTTTATAAACGGGGCAGCAATACATATTAATTGGGTAGCAGCGCTCACTCCGGCGTTTATAATTCAAATGGCCATACTTGGATTGGGATTTGGTATAATTATATCATCTCTTACCACAAAATATCGCGATCTGCAAGTGTTGGTCAGCTTTGGCATATCACTATGGATGTACGCCACTCCGGTTATTTTTGCATCATCTTCACTCTCAGATAAAACCTTTAATCTGCTTATGCTCAATCCGATGTCACCGATAATTGAGATGATGCGTTACGGTTGGCTTGGCACCGGCAGGATCTCGTTTATATTCTGGGGCATAAGTTGGATAACCACATTTTTTGTCCTGTTCATAGGTATAATTATGTTTAACAAGGTTGAGAAGACCTTTATGGATACTGTTTGATGGTGAGGTCATTATGGAAAAAGAAAAAGATATTGCAATTCAGATAAACGACCTTAAAAAACGCTATCGCCTAGGTGTTATAGGCGGAGGCACGCTTCAAGGAGATATTCAGAGCTGGTGGGCCCGCATTCGAAAAAAAGAGGATCCTAACCTTAAAATAGGCACAAAGGCTTACAGCAAGAATGAAACTTTTATGGCCCTTGACGGTTTAGACCTTACGATTTATAAGGGCGAACGGCTCGGCATAATCGGTCATAACGGCGCCGGCAAATCAACTCTTTTGAAACTGTTATCCCGTGTTACAGCCCCTACTGAAGGTGAAATCAAAATAGACGGCAGAATTTCATCCATGCTTGAAGTTGGCACCGGATTTAACGGCGAACTGACCGGGCGTGAAAATATCTATCTTAACGGCGCGATACTCGGTATGACCACCGCTGAAGTTGATTCAAAAATAGAGCAGATAATAGAGTTTTCGGAATGCCGCAAGTTTATAGATACCCCCGTAAAGCGTTATTCAAGCGGTATGTATGTAAAACTGGCGTTTGCGGTTGCCGCTCATCTCGACAGTGAAATTCTAATAATGGACGAAGTTTTGGCAGTGGGTGATATGACATTTCAGAAGAAATGCCTTAACAAAATGAGCGAGGTCTCTCAAACCGAGGGGCGCACGATCCTGTATGTTTCCCATAATATGAATACTATCAGGCAACTCTGTGACAGATGCATCGTTATGGATCACGGTAAAATCATTTTTAACGGCGGTGTTGAGGAAGCCATCGGTATATATTTGAATATTGCCGTTAATGATGAGATTGAGATAGATTATACCAGAAAAAAAGAACTCTTTTATATGCATGACGGCGGGATAACCTCTTCGCTTGTTAGATTTTTGAATAAAGAAGATAATATTTTTGCCAGAGGCGAAAAACTGATGCTACATCTGGAATGGAAAAACAATATCGATATAAGCGATCTTTGTTTTCGTATTGAAGTGCTTACCCGCGACAGGGCACCCATAGGAACCGCCATGATATACAATTTTTATTCCGGCAAAAAGGGCGAAATTGGGCGATCAGATTTTGTCCTTGATACCTCAATGCTTGCACCCGGAAAATATGCTATGACATATGCATTTTTCTCAAAAAACGAATTTGGCAATAATATAAATCTTGATAATATGAAAGGTTTGAATTTCACTATCATCAGATCAGAAAATGATATTCTCTGGGACAAAAAGAACTGGGGAAATGTGATGCTCAACAATATAGAATTGTTGCCTGCCAACGGCGATCGATAGGTTATAGCACTGAAAACATCAGATCAATATCGCAGTTTTTCAAATAAATGATGTTTGTTTGCATGTTTTTATGCAAAAGAAGGAGAGTAAATATGTCATCATTCAAAAACGCAACACTTATGATTACAGGAGGAACCGGTTCGTTCGGAAACACGGTGCTCAAGCACTTTCTTGACAGCGATATCGGCGAGATACGCATTTTCTCGCGCGACGAGAAAAAGCAGGACGATATGCGCCACGAGCTTCAGGCGAGACACCCGGAAACCGCCGGCAAGGTAAAATTCTTTGTAGGCGACGTGCGCGATCCGCAGTCCATAGCCGACGCCATGCCCGGCGTTGACTACATATTCCACGCGGCGGCGCTCAAACAGGTGCCTTCCTGCGAGTTTTTCCCGATGCAAGCGGTAAAGACCAACGTTGAAGGTACGGACAACCTTCTGCACGCCGCCGTAAACGCCGGCGTTAAACGGGTAGTATGCCTTTCAACAGACAAGGCGGCGTACCCGATAAACGCGATGGGCATCAGCAAAGCCATGATGGAGCACGTTATTTACGCCAACGCCCGCGTCGCGGCGGAGCGTGGAGGCACGGTTATATGCTGCACCCGTTACGGCAATGTTATGTGCTCGCGCGGTTCGGTTATCCCGCTGTTTATCGATCAGATAAAATCCGGAAACCCGATAACCATTACAAACCCCGCCATGACACGTTTTCTTATGAATCTTGACGAGGCGGTCGATCTCGTGAAATTCGCTTTTGAGCACGCGAATCCCGGCGATCTGTTTATCCAAAAGGCGGACGCCTCCACTATCGGCGACCTCGCAAAAGCGGTACAGAAGCTGTTCGGCGATACCGGCACCAACATTATCGGCACCCGCCACGGCGAAAAGCTCTACGAAACGCTTATGACGCGTGAGGAAAAGCTTCGCGCCGAGGATATGGGCGATTATTTCCGCGTAGCCGCCGACAGCCGCGACTTAAACTACGACAAATTCGTTGTAAACGGCCAGGTGCAGACCGAATCGGACGAAGCGTACACGAGCCATAACACGACGCTTCTGGACGTTGAGGGAACGGTTAAAAAGATACTTACCACCGACTACGTAAAAGAGCAACTGGAAAACAAATAAAGAATCAGTCTGCGACAAATTTCGCGATTGAAGTTTGCCGCGCTTTAATATCCATAAAAAGTCAACCGCATCCGGTTTTTCCGGATGCGGTTTTGTTTTACGTTTCCTATACCTGCCGCCGCCTTTTTAAGTAAACCGCGGCAAGCGCCGCTGAAAGCAGGGCGCAGTAAATCACGGAATAAAGCAGGTAAACATTGTTATGCACCGAGTTTATGTAATAAGTATTCGGAAAAATCAGCTGCGGATAATGCTGCCGCCTGAAGCTGAAAAATATCGGACAGAGCGCCATCTCGGCGACGGCGAGGAAGGTGGCGACGCAAGCAAAGATATTGAGGTCTTTTACTAAAATGCCGAGCAGCGTGCAGAACAGAGCCGCGTTTGCCGCGAAGATGAAGAGTATCAGCACCTCGCGCCAGACGGCTGTGTTCACTCCCAGCGCGAAAACAGCGGCGAACACGAAGACGGATATATTGAGCGCGGCGGTAAACTGCGCGGCAAAGGAAATAAGCACCCGCGTTGAGCTTTTCGCCCACGAAAAGACGCCGTTTTTACTGTCGCGGATAAAGAGCATGGTCGCCGCAAAGCCGCCTAACATCACAACCACGGAAAGCAAGCCCCGAAGCGGCGAAACCAGTATGTTTTTTTCATTTTCTCTCATACCGAGGCTACCGCTCGGCGGCGCGAATTCAAACAACTCGCCCTCGCTCCAGAAGTTCTCGTAATACCGGAAAACCTCTTCGTCACTTAACTGTGACAGGTCGAATTCCCCGCTGTTTCTTACGCAGTTTAAGTAAAACTGTCTTGATATAAAGGGGTATACGGCGCCGAAAAGCTCTTCGCCTACAAGCCGCGTCTTAATATCCTCCCCGGTTATCACGGCGCGCACAAGACCGGTGTTTTTACCCGGGTCTTTCGCGAACTTGTTTATGCGTTCACCGATATCTGCGGGCAATATCCATACCACATCTATTTTGCCGGAGGTGAGATCCTCCACAGCGGCTTTTTCACTCTTGTATTCGGCAATGTCGGTGATGACCGAATCGGCTTTAAGCGACGCCGTTATCTCATCCCCTATGCCGCCGGAATCTTCGTTCACGACCGCTATATTGAAGAAGCCCTCCTGTTTTTTCACCGTAAGCTTGAACGCCAGCGCCGAAAGCGGAATAAGTAAAATAACAATTATAAACGCCGCGTTTTTATAAAGCCGTTTTGAAAGGCAGTAAAACCATTTGAAAAAACGTACCATTTCAGTTTCCCCCTCTCATTATTCTGCGGCGGCGTACCAGCACGCTCAAAAAGAAAAAGAGAACCGAATAGAGCATTACCGCCAAAAGCGGTAGCGCGGGGCTTTTTTCCGACGCAAAAGCGGAAATCAGCATTCTTGCCGCTCCCGGCGGCGTAAAGGCGGCGATATTTCTCAAAGCGGAAGGCATCGCGTAAAGCGGATACATACAACCCGAAATATAGCACGTTCCGAGCGTGATGAAAAAATATCCCGTCACAGCGGAAATAACGCTCCCGAACAGTTCAAAAATAAAATATGAAAACGCCGATACCGCTATAAGCGCCGGTATTATCCCGAACGGTATCAGCAAAGCGTCCGCCCGCAGATTTATATGACTCATAATATCGAAAGCGGCGTTTGCGGCGACAAGCATTACCGATAAGATCGCGACTCCGCAGAAGAGTACGCAAAACAACGCCGAATTCTCCGCGAGAACCTGACGGAACGTGCTTTGCCCCTTGCTTTTCATAACGGCGCAGAACGAGCCGTCGCGCCCCGCGTATGTACAGGCAATCGGTATCACCATGATAAACAGCAGCGTGACCGATATGCCGATAGCGAGGTACTCGATAAGCCCGAGTCCCGAGGTTATCTCCGCGATTTCCGTTTTCACAATACCGTTACGGTTTACTATGAGGTCGAGATACTCGATGTTCAGCGCGTCCATTTCGTCGACAGCTATATCTTCATATCCGTTTTCATCAAGCATATCGCCCAGGCCGAACACGCCTTTTTGCGACTCTTTAAGCACAGTTTCGACTATCTTTGTTATTTCATCCTTTATAATGGTTGAAACGTCCACGGCGGAGGGCGTCGAGTAGTAGCGGATAGGTATTATTTCCCCGTAATCGGCGGCGGCCATAAACCCCTTCGGTATCACGAAATACGCCTTGATTTCAGCGCTTAAAAGCTGCTTTTCCGCCGTTTCCTCATCCATAAGTATGGGCTCGACGGTAAACCTCGACGGGTCGACCGTCTTAACCATTTCAAAACCGAACCTGAAAAACGAGCCGCCGGTATCGCCTACAACGCCTATCTTAAACCGCGCGTTGCTTTCGGCACGGTTTGCGTCCGCCATATGTACGAACACCGCCAGCATTACCGACAGCATAACCGAACTGATGACAAGCAAAAACGGAAGCACACGAAACGTTTTTTTGAGCTGCAGATAATAATACTTCATGATATCTCGCGCACCAGCTCCACGGTGTCCCCCGAATAATCAAACGGCTGCGTCGCGCCGTTTTTTATGATATAGCACCTGTCGCAAAGTTCAAGCTCCAGAACATCGTGCGTAACGAGGATGAGAATACCGCCTTTACTTTTATAATCCTTAAGATAATCTTTGATTTTCTGTTTGCAGGCGATATCAAGCGCCGACATCGGCTCGTCGAGCAAAAGTACAGGCGGATAGTTTGCCAGCGCACAACCGATAGAAAGCCGCTTCTTCATGCCGCCCGACATACGCGACACCCGTACTCTTAAAAACTCGTTTATGCCGAGAGTGTCGAGCATACCGCCAGAAAGCTCTTTTTCAAGCGTTTTTTTATCATACCATAAAAAAAGGTTATCATAGGCGTTCAGTTCCTCTAAAAGCGGCGTTCCCTGCGGAACATAGCCCACCGCCGTGCTCCTTAACTTATCAAGCGTAAGAAGGTCTCTGCCGTCGCACAAAAACTCGCCGCCGTCGGCGCGCTGAACACCCGCAAGTATTGAAAGCAGGGTAGATTTACCGCACCCGTTCGCACCTATAACGCCTATACACTCGCCGCTTTTTGCGCTGAACGTCACATCTTTCAGCACCTGCTTTTTGCCGTATTTTTTTGAAATGTTCTTTATATCGATTACCATATTTCCCTCTAAAAAGCAGGCACCAATAAAATAATCAGTGCCTGCCAAAATCAGTTTAACCGTGTATTAACCGATATACCGGTATTGCCGGAAACTTTTTTAATAATAACTGTAGCTGTTATAATTCTTGCGTCCGATATTTGATATCGCTTCTTCCAGCTCGTCAACCAATTCCTCGGGCAGACCCGCTTTTTTAAGATTTCTGAGTACCTTATCAAAATCGATATCCTCGATGAATTCCTCTAACTCGTCCTCATCCGTCACGTCTATTGTGTCGCCGTCGGGCACGCTTACCTTCTTGCCGGACGAACGCTTCGTGGTGATGTCAAGCGAAACAAACTCCGCGCCGTCCACAAGGAAGGTATAGGTTACACTGCCGCCCTTCTCGGTCACGTCCATTTTTACTTCAAGCGCAAAATCAAGCGCGCTTATTATTCTTCTTGCGCTGCTTGACATCTCGCGCATAATCATAGACTTTAACTCTTTACCGGGCTTTATGCGGACAGTGCCTTTGAGCTTGCCTTTCTTAGCGGCGTTCTTCTCGAAGTCCTCAAACTCTATCGTTATGATTTCATCGCTTCCGGAATATCCCGTGAGCTCGCCGTTGATTTTACCGCCCTTTTCGGTACCGGAACCGTAAACGTAAACTCCGCCAAGTTCAGCCTTGGCTTCAAACTTATTACCGTCATAAACCCTCACGTAGCCGTATTTCTCATCGCTGTCCTCACCCTGCGAGAACATGCGGCCTACGACCTCGTGCTTGCCGTTTACGTAAGAATAAACAGTTGCCATAGTGTCATCCGAAGGCGAGGCGGAATCAAGTTCATCCTCGGCATTGTCAAGAGCGTCGATAAACTCATCGTAAAGGTCGCTCGGCAACTCGGCGTCAAGTTCCTCGTAACCTTTTTCTATATTCTTTATTATCTTCTTTATGTCTTTGTCTTTCCTTGCCGCCTTTACTACCGCCATACCCATATTGTACAGCGTTTCCTCGCTTATGGTGTACTCAACCACCGTAAGCTTCTGTGAAAGCTCGTCAACCTCTACGGTATCAGAATAGACGTCAACGTCCTTTATCTCTTTTAAGGCGATTTTCGCGTATTTGCCTACAAGCTTTTCTACGGTCGCCGGCTTCGGAAGCATTTTTTCAAGAGCTTTTTTATACTTTGCTGTATCTATATCCACGGAATCGGGTATTTCAACTCTTAAAACCTTGCTTGTGAGCTCTTTGAGCTTTACATACGCCGCGCCCTCTTTGCCGTCAAAGACCATTTCCGCGCTCAGGATATCTTTGCCGCCCATGGTGAGAGCGAGCATACTCATAAGCCTGTCGCCCTTGGAGTTGTATACGAAATCAAAGCCCGCCGCGTCGAGAGCGCCGAGGTCTATATCGTACATCTTTGCAAGGCTCTTCGCCTGCTTGCCGAGACTTACCGATACGTTGCCCTCTATCCGCGCGTTATCGATATTATTCTTAAAGTAATCCTCGTAATAATCGGTTACCGTGGAAGCGTAACTGCTTATCGCGTGCTTTTCGACAACCTGCAGATACGCCCTGTCGGAGCCGAACCACTTTGTAAGCGTGGCGCCTATAAGATATCCGACGTTGGTAAAGATAAGCACCGCCGCCAATGCGACCGCAACCGCGGGGAAGAATATTGCCGCGGGTTTGATTTTCTTTTTGCTCTTAATTACCGGCTCAACCGTACCGAATCCGGGCGCGGCGTTGCCTGCCGGAGCCGCCGGAGTAAACGCGGGAGCGGCGGCGCTATATGCAGAAGCCGAGGGAGCGGCGGGGGCGGCTTGCCCGAAAGCGGGCGCCGCGTTATCAAACGCGCCTCTGTCGTTCTGTATTTCCGCGGACATATTCGCCCATTCGTCTGCCGGAGCCGCGGGAGCTTCCGGAGCAGCGGAAGCCGCGGGAGCTTCCGCTACGGGCGCTTGCTCTGCGGGGTTGCTTTTCAATTCCTGTGTTATCGCCTCATCCGATGCCTCGGATACCGGCGCCGCGGGGGTTTCTGCCACGGGCGCTTGCTCTGCGGAGTCGGTGTGAACAGGTACAAAATCAGGCGAACCGCATTTTGCGCAAAATCTGACTTCATCATTCATAAAAACGGCATTGCAATTTGCACAACGTTTTGCCATGGAAAATCCTCCTTTTATAAGACCTTCGGTAAGGTCTTCATTTGCTTGAATTATATCATAATAATTATATATATGTCAATCAGTAATATTTATACCGTCGCCCGCGTGAAAAACGCCGTCATGTCGCCTTTCGCCGCCGGTCAAGCAGCGCTTTTTAAGGCGAAAAACCCGGTCAGAACAAGGGGTTCCCCTGTCATGACCGGGTTGTCGCTCACTGCGCTTACAGCGTAAATGTATCAGTATTTATAACCGATGGCGTCCGCAAGGCTCTTTTCGAGGATAACGGTCGCGTCTCTGTGCATACGCATAAAGGTGCAGGGGCATTTCGGGTCGATTTTGTCTTCTATAAGAAGCTTTGTCATAGCGTCGCGCTTGTCGCCGCTTACAACCATAAGAAGCTTTCTCGCTCTCATGATGTTGCCCATACCCATTGTGAAAGCGTAACGCGGAACATCGTCACGGGAAGCGAAAAATCTCGCGTTTGCGTCTATTGTGGACTCATCGAGCACTTCCTTATGAGCGCCGTCATAGAGCACTTCGCCCGGCTCGTTGAATCCGAGGTGTCCGTCGGGACCGACGCCCAGAACTTGAACCGCGATATCCGCCTTATCGAGCACCGCGTTGAACTCCTTTAAGTTCGCCTCGGTATCGCCCACACCCTTGGCAACGTAGGTGTTCGCTTTATCTATGTTGATGTGATTGAAAAGATTATCATCCATAAAATAGCGGTAGCTCTGGTCGTGAGTGGGTTCAAGACCTACATATTCGTCAAGATTTACCGAATGAACCTTTGAAAAATCAAGACCCTCTTCATGACAGCGGCGGGAAAGCTCCTTATACATACCCACCGGGCTTGAACCGGTCGCAAGACCTATCGTGCACTCGGGGTTGTCGCGAACTACCTTTTCGACTATGTCGGCGCCCGCTTTGCTTACTGCCTCATAATTTTCACAAACAATTACTTTCATACAATTTTCCTCTTTCCTTTAATATTTTTCCACAATATTGTCTTTGCCCTTGTAAATGCTGTTCGGCGGCACTACTCCGCGAACGCAGGACAAAGGATATACATTGGTATGCCTGCCGATTACAACGCCGGGATTGAGCACGCTTCCGCAGCCGATATCGGCGCAGTCGCCGAGCATTGCTCCGACCTTTCTGCGTCCGGTCTCGATAAGCTCGCCTTCGTTCTTTATAACGACATTCTTATTATCCGCCTTAACGTTGCTCGTGATACTTCCCGCGCCCATGTGAGCATGGAAGCCGAGTATCGAGTCACCCACATAGTTATAATGCGGAACCTGCGAATTATTGAAAATTATAACGTTCTTTATCTCGGTGGAATTGCCGACCACGCAGTTATCGCCTATAAGGGCGCTGCCGCGTATAAAGGCGCACTGCCTTACCTGCGTTTTATGACCGATAATGCAGGGACCCGTTATCGAGGCGGTCTTTGCAACCGTGGCGTCCTTGGCTATCCAGATATCGTCTGCGATTTTATCGTACTCGTCGGCGGGAAGAGTCGCGCCGAGTTCAAGAATAAAATCGGATATGCCCGCGAGCGCCTCCCAGGGGTAGGTAAACTGCTCTAAATACTTTGCCGCTTTGGTCTGTTCAAGATCGTAAAGGTCTTTGATTTTAACGTCCATTATTTTTTCACCTCTATTAAATGTCCCGATTCCTTCATGGCTTCGATTATGGCGTCGACGTGCTTTTCGCACTCGCTGTCGCTGCCCGCCTCGCTCATGACGCGAAGCACCGGCTCGGTACCGCTCTTGCGCAGAAGCACTCTGCCGTTGTCGCCGAGCTGTGCGGTCGCTTTTTCAACCGCCGCTTTGACCGCCGCGTCATTGAGCGTCGCGTCCTTATCGTCAACCTTGACGTTTTTGAGCACCTGCGGATACATCTCGCACTTAGCGGCGAGAACGCTCAGCGGAAGCTGGGTATCTATGAGCACGCCCATAAGCATAATGGCGGTCATCAGACCGTCGCCGGTGTGGGCGTATTTGCGGAAGATAATATGACCGGACTGCTCGCCGCCGATAAGATGATCGTTCTCTTTCATATTTTCATAAACGTAACGGTCGCCGACAGCGGTTTTCTCGTACTTTATACCCTCGCGGTCAAGCGCCTTGTAAAGTCCGAAGTTCGACATAATTGTCGTAACCACCGTGTTGGAGGGAAGCTGTCCGCGGTCCTTTAAGTATTTCGCGCAGATGTACATTATCTTATCGCCGTTTACGAGCTTGCCGTTTTCATCCACGGCGAGGCATCTGTCGGCGTCGCCGTCGAACGCAAAGCCGACGTCGAGCTTATTATCCTTTACAAACTGTTCAAGACTCTCCGGATGGGTCGAACCGCAGGCGGCGTTGATATTAAAGCCGTTCGGCTCGGCGTTTATCACGTTTACCTTTGCGCCCAGCGCCTCGAATACCGCCCTGCCTATCATCCAGGAGGAGCCGTTCGAGCAGTCGATGGCAACTCTGTGCTTTTCAAACGAGCGGGTCGCGAGTCCGGTAAGGAAACCGATATAGCGGTTGCGGCCGGTGTAATAGTCGATGGTCTTACCTATCTTATAGCCGGTGGCGAAGGGGATTTCCCCGAATTCGCCGTCGATGTAACGCTCAATCTCATCCTGAAGATCATCGTCCATCTTTTCGCCTTCGCGGTTCATTATCTTGATGCCGTTATCCGAAAACGGGTTGTGCGAAGCGGATATCATAACGCCGCAGTCAAACCCCTCGGTATAAGTGATGTAGCTTACGCAGGGGGTGGTTGTAACGTGAAGCAGGTACGCGTCCGCACCCGATGAAACAATGCCGGAAGCCAGCGCGTTCTCATACATATAGGATGAGCGGCGGGTATCCTTGCCTATTACAATCTTGGCGGAACCGTCGTTGTTCTTCTCCTTATAGTACCAGCCGAGGAAGCGACCGATCTTAAAAGCGTGCTCCGCCGTAAGGTCAACGCCCGCTTTGCCGCGAAAGCCGTCCGTACCGAAATATTTGCCCATTGTCTTTTTCTCCTTTCAAATGTCGTTGCTGTTAAACTGTCTCGGTGAGCAAATGTCAAATTCTGACATTTTGCCCGCACCGTTACCATATTACCATATAAAAAAGTGGATGTCAACACTTTTTTAATGTCAAATTTTGACATTTTTCGGGTTTTTGCCGTATTTATCGGCAAAACCGCTGTTCACGGTATTGAAAAAAATTTTGCTTTCTGATACAATTACAGTATCGCGCAAACGGTGAGCATTTCGCGGGCTTTAAGATAGATTTCGAGCGCCTTGCTTATGTCGAGCGGGTTTCTTCCTCTGCCGAACTCCACGGTAAAACCGGGACGGTCAAAGTAAGAGACGAACCAGTCCTTAAACCCGCCGCCCTGCGCCGCGCCTACCGGCGTGTCGAGAGCGTAGCCGCTCGTTGCGGCGAGTATTTTCGCCATCTGCTTATTTCGGCCGAGGCAGTGGTCCTTATATCCCCAGTATATAACCTCGCCCTGCGTGTGCATGGCGCAGACGTGGTGTATGTTCTCTTTCTTGCAGAGCGATACGAGCGCCGCGGTCTCGGGCTCGCTTTCAGGTCTACTTCCGCCGTAGCGCCCTTTGCCCGCCGTGTATATTCCCTCTTGCGCCTCGCGCCGTTTAAGCTCGGCAAAATCGACGTCAAAGTTATGGTTTATATCTATGCCGCGCAGGTTTGAATTCCAGTGCGAAAAATCGCCGCCGCACTGCTTTGTTATGTCCCCTGCCCGCGCTCCCGCGGCGGACGCGCCGAAGACGGCGATTTCACAGCCGTCGGGATTTATCCGCGGCACGAATATCACGCCGCGCCCCTCAAGCGCCCTGCGGACGTTTATCCCCTCTACAGAGAGGCGGTTTTCATAAGCCGCCGCCAGCTCTTCGAGAAACATAAGGCATATATTGCTCGTTATATGCTCGCTGCCGTGAAACGCGGCGGCAAAAAGGGTATAGCTTTGCCCGCGCGACAGCCGCACGGCGTTTATATCTCTTCCCGCCACGCTTTTGCCGATATTCATCTTTTCGAGGCAGGAAAATTTCCCGCACAGCGCGTCGGTGATACCGTTTATTTCACGGTAACCGTAATTTTCACTCTTTGTAAATCTCATCCTTAACACCACCGGATATTATTTAATAAAATATATGAAAGGCGATACAGTTATGATTACAACCGAAAAGCAAAAGGACTCCGAATACCTTTACAAAGGCGCCGTTATAAATCTGCGGCTCGATACGGCTATCCTGCCCGACGGCAAAACCGCCAAGAGAGAGGTAATAGAGCACCCGGGCGGCGTGGGAGTTCTGCCTGTGACCGAGGACGGCGACGTACTGCTTGTAAGGCAGTTCCGCTATCCGTATATGAAAGAGACCCTCGAAATACCGGCGGGCAAGCGCGATAAGGCGGGCGACGGCGACCCGCTTACCTGCGGAAAACGCGAGCTTAAAGAGGAAACCGGCGCCACCGCGGAAAACTATATCCCGCTCGGCACGCTCTACCCCTCGCCCGGCTATACCGACGAGGTAATATATATGTACGCGGCGACCGAGCTTACCTACGGCGAGGCGCAGCCCGACGAGGACGAATTCATAAATCTTGTTAAGATACCGCTTGAAGAGGCGGTAAAGCTGGTGCTTTCAGGCGAAATCCCCGACTCCAAGACCCAGGTGGCGATACTTAAAGCCGAAATTTTGAAAAACGACGGCAAATTAGGTTGACAAGCGGCAAAAAAGGTTTATAATATTAAAAAAAACAGAGTAGACTGCATTGCGTCAAGTGCCGTGCGAACGGGGAGTTGTCGTACGGACGAAGCGGTTTCGCGCGGTATTGCGGTCGCATCCCGCTGGCAAATAATAGAGAGATTTCCCCCTGTTATCTGTTGGTAGGACAGGGGGTATTTTTTATGAAAGAAAAAAAATCGTTAATTGTTAAAATCTGCGTTTCGGCGATACTTGTCGCGCTTGAAATCGTGCTTAACCGTTTTTGCTCGATAAATACGACGTTTCTTAAAGTCGGGTTCGCGTTTGTGCCGCCCGCTTTTGCCGCCATTGTTTTCGGTCCGGCAACAGGCGCGGCTGTCTACGCCCTCGCCGATATGTTAGGCGCTCTTTTGTTTCCGATGGGGCCGTATCATCCGGGATTTACGGCTTGTGCCGCGCTTATGGGCGCCGTTTACGGCTTTTTCCTCTGCAAAACTCCGGTCAATATAAACCGCCTGGGCAAAAACGGCAGTTTTACGCTGTCCCTTCGCAGAAACACCGTGCCGATTATTCCTAACGTGGCAGTCGCGGTGCTTATAAACTGCATTGTTTTCGGACTGTTCATAAACACCGCGTGGATAAGTATGCTTTACGATACCAAGACCTACTGGGGTTACTTTTTATCGAGAATAATCGAATACGCGATTTTAATACCGGTGCAAATCGCAATAATACCGATACTGCTTAAAATTTCGGATCCGGTAAGGAAAATCACCGGCGCACAGCCGGAAGGCGGGGAAGAAAAGCAATGAGCATGACGTACGGCGAAGCGCTCGATTACATACACGCCGTGGGCTTTTTCGGAAGCCGCCCCGGTCTTGACCGCATAAGCGAGCTGTGTTCGCGCCTCGGTGACCCGCAAAAAAGCCTCACTTTTATACACGTCGCCGGCACAAACGGCAAGGGCTCGGTTTGCGCCACGCTCGCGCGGATACTGACGGCGGCGGGGCTTAAAGCCGGTCTTTACACCTCCCCCTACGTTTCGTTTTTTGAGGAGCGTATACGCCTTTGCGGCGAGCCGATACCGAAGACGCGCCTTGCGGAAATTATCGAAAAGGTTAAAAACGCCGCCGACGGCATGAGCGATTCGCCCACCGAGTTTGAGGTGATAACCGCCGCCGCTTTTCTTTACTACTTTGAGGAAAAATGCGACGCCGTAGTCCTTGAAACGGGGCTTGGCGGCAGACTCGACGCGACAAACATCATAGAAAAGCCGGCGCTTACCGTAATAACCGGTATAAGTCTCGACCACAAGGACGTGCTCGGCGATACCGAAGAAAAAATAGCCGCCGAAAAGGGCGGAATAATAAAGCCGGGCGTGCCGCTCGTTCTGGCAAAGTGCGGCGAGGCGGCAAGGGACGTTCTGCTTAAAATCGCGGCGGATAAAACCGCGCCCGTGACAAAAGTCGATTACACGAGGATAACCGATAAGACCTTTTCGCTCGACGGCGCGCGGTTTAATATGCGCCCGTACGGCGAGGTCGTTCTTTCGCTCACGGGCGTTTATCAGGTAAACAACGCCGCCGTGGCGATAACCGCGGCCGAAGCACTTAAAGGCGCGGGTTTTAATATTACCGAAAACGATATTCTTTCCGGCGTTTCAAGCGCGGTATGGAACGCAAGGTTCGAGGTGATAAGCCGCGAGCCGACGGTGGTTTACGAGGGCGCGCACAACGCCGAGGGCGCCGAGGCGCTTGCCGAAAATATCCGTGTGCTTTTAGGCGGCGAGGTAATACTTCTCGCCGGTGTTATGGCGGACAAGGACTATCCCGGCATGGCAAAAACACTTTCGCCCTATATAAAACGCGCCTTTACCGTAAAGCCGGATAATCCGCGCGCGCTTGACAGCGGCGAGCTTGCAAAAACCTTTGAGTCCCGCGGGATAAAGGCTTTGCCCTGCGACACGGTGGAAAGAGGCGTGAAAGCGGCGCTTTCGGCGGCGAGGGAGGATAATTTGCCGCTCGTGATGTCCGGCACGCTTTATATGTACAAGCAGGCGAAGGACGCCGTGCTGAAATATTTATGAATATATGAATAACCCCGCGGCGGGAGTGTTTGCTCCCGCCGCGGGTTGTTAAAAGTCAATGTTTGCGCGGTAAACACCGCGCATTTTTTTGCCGTTTTTAACCGTATCAGATTTTTGTGTATACGACCTCCGCCTTACCGGAAAGCCGCACGCGCACACCGCACGGAATTATCACACTGTTGCCCTCTTTAAGGTGCATTGTGCCGGACGGATACGACATATCGACCTCGCCCGAGGTAAGTATCACCGAAATAAGATTTTCATCCTCGTAAAAGCCGATATTTCCGTCCATCGTTATAAGCTCGGACTTGAACAGTTCGCAAAAGCCGAGTTCCCTTATTGTGCCGAACGGATATAGCGTAATATCTCCCACGTTGCCGTATCTTATGTTTATTTTGCGCGTTTTCATAACTTCAAGCGCGCGGTTTACCTGAAGCGGTCGGGGCGAGCCGTTCTCCCCCGTTCTGCCGTAATCGGAAATTATATACTCGGCGTCGCTGTCAGTCGATATCTCCAACGCCGATATTCCGCTTCCTATACTGAAAACCACACCGGGCGGAATAAAGAAAACGTCGCCCCTTTGTACGCTTACGAAATTGCAGACCGCCGCGAGCGTCGCGTTCTGAACGCGGTTTTGAAGCTCATCGGGCGATACGTTGCGCGAAAGCCCGTAGACTATCTCGGCGTCCTTTTTACAATCGGCTATATAAAGCAGCGATACCTTACCGGCGCGCTCGCCGTGAAGCACGGCGTACTCATCGTCCGGATACACCTTTACAGGCAGACGGGTTTCTGTGTTCAAAAGCTTTATCATAACGGGGAAACTGTCGCCCGTCTTTTCAAATTTTACGCCGAGACGGGAAAGGACCTCTTTTAAGCCGAGACCCGAAAACTCGCCGTTTTTTACGACGCTTTCGCTCATATCTCTGCCCGAAAGCAGGAAGCATTCCGGTGTGTTTTCATCCGTACCTCCGCCTATTTGCGGCTTTACGTATTCTCCTGTGGCTGTATAGCAGTTAAGCAGTAGCGGATACATCTCTTTTCCCCCTTATTCTGTTTTTACCTCATTTCATCTATCGGCAGGTAGAAGCTGACTATGAACTCATCAAGAAAAATATCGGCTTCGGGAAGCGCCATTTCCTTTATCGCTTTAAGCGTAGAATCCTTCGCCGCTTCAAACTCACGGTTGCCGCTTGAAGTTTCCTCTATGCACTTTATGAGCGCGGATATTTTATCCGCCGCCTTGATTATTCGCTTTTCCTCCTCGCCGGGTTTGTAAAGCGCCGTGTAATCGTCCCTTAAATCCTCCGGGAGAAGCGAAAGGAGCTTGTCCTGCGCGACGTTTTCTATATCCTTGTATACCGACTTTATATCGGCGTTATAATATTTTATGGGCGTGGGCATATCGCCGGTGATTATTTCACTCGTATCATGGAACATCGCGGCGACAGCCACCTTCTCCGCGTCAACACTTCCGCCGAGGCGGCGGTTTCTGATAACAGCGAGCGCGTGGGCGATAAACGCCACTTCAAGACTGTGCTCGCTTAAATTCTCCTGCCGCGTATTGCGCATAAGTCCCCAGCGGTAAATATTCTTCATTCGGGAAAGCATAGCGTAAAAATGACTCTTCATCCTATTTCTCCGTTTGTTTTATCTCTTTTCTTGAATATTATAACATTTTTTGGTATAATATCAATAACAAATTGCAAAAAGAAGGTGTACCGGTGGACTTTTCCCGTGAAAAGATTTCCGTTTTAGGCAGACAAAAGGAAAAGAAATTATTTACGTTTCTCGTTTCGCTCGGCATTGCCGCGGCGCTTTTTGTGCCCTATATGCTGATGAGCGAGGGGTATTTCACCTTCTTCGGCGATTTTAACGTTCAGCAGATACCGTTTTATCAGCTTTGCCATAAAGCGATACGCGAGGGCAATATTTACTGGAACTGGAATACAGACCTCGGCGCCAATTTCATCGGCTCCTATGCTTTTTATCTTTTGGGCAGTCCGTTTTTCCTTATGACCCTGCCCTTCCCGAACGGTTGGGTGCCCTACTTTATGGGACCGCTTCTTATACTCAAATTCGCTCTGGCGGCGCTTACCGCCTATCTCTTTATCCGCCGCTTTACCAAACTGCCGGAAACGGCGAGTCTTTGCGGTATACTCTACGCCTTTTCGGGCTTTTCCGTATACAATATTTTCTTTAACCACTTTCACGAGGCGATAATTCTTTTCCCGCTTCTGCTTTTAAGCCTTGAACTGCTTGTAACCGAAAACCGCCGCGGCGTATTCGCCGTAACGGTAGCGCTAAGCGCCGCGGCGAACTACTTTTTCTTCTTCGGTATGGTGGTTTTCTGCTTTATATACTTTACCGTGCGCGTGCTTTCGGGCAATATACGGCTTACGGTTTCAAGGTTTTTAAGTCTTGTTTTTGAGGCGGTGGCGGGACTGCTTATGTCGGCGGTACTGCTTATCCCCGCCGTCCTCGCCATAACCGGCAACGGCAGAGTGACCGATTTTCTCAACGGCTGGGGCGCGATAGTATACGGCAAGGAAAGCATTTACCCGAATATAATTCAGTGCTTTTTCTTCCCGCCCGACCTGCCCGCGCGCCCGGTGTTCTTCCCGCAGGCAAACGTCAAATGGTCGTCGCTCGGCGGCTGGCTCCCGCTTTTCGGCATGACCGGTGTTTTCGCCTTCTTTAAGAGCAGAAAAAACAACTGGCTAAGGCGCGTAGTCGGCATTTGCATATTCATGGCTATGGTACCGATACTCAACAGCGCCTTTTACGCCTTTAACACCTCTTACTACGCGCGGTGGTTCTATATGCCGATACTGCTTATGTGCCTTATGACCGCCGAAATGTTCGAGGCAGAGGACGCGAATATGCGTTACGGGCTCGGCTGGACCGCCGGCATTACCCTCGCCTTTGCGGCGGTTATAGGCTTTTTCCCGCAGAAAACAGATGAAAAAACCGTCTTCGGCCTTTTCACGTCCCCGGATGATAAAACCTACGTCGCGCGGTTCTTCACATCCTGCGGTATAGCGATAATATGCCTTATCGCCACCGCGTTTTTGCTGTTGCTTCGAAAGCGCGACCTTAAAAAATTCCTGCGTGTTTCAATAGCGGTTACCGCGGTTGTCGCCATAGCTTACGGCAACGTGTTTATCGCCACGGGACGGTCGCATTCATACGAAATCAAAGGGGTTATGATAGACCACCTTATCGAGGGTGAGGTCAACCTGCCCGACACCGGCGATTACCGGGTAGACGTTTACGGCGGCGTTGACAATACGGGTATGTATTTAGGACTGCCCACCATAAACGCGTTTCACTCGGTGGTGCCCGGCTCGATAATGGAATTTTACAAGTATCTTGATATAGAGCGCTCTGTGGGCAGCAGACCGGATACTACCTATCCCGCGCTTCGCTCGCTTCTGTCGGTAAAATATCTGCTCAACGATACCACACTTGACCAGTTCACCGATGAATACGGCGATACGCGTATGCCGGGATACGCGTATCTTAAAACCGACGGCGGCTACCATATATACGAAAACGAAAACTTCATAGGTTACGGCTTTTCCTATGATAAATATATGTCCTACGATTACTGCGATAATTTCGACGGACGCCGCAAAAGCGAGCTGATGTTAAGCGCGATACTTCTTACCGATGAGCAGATAAAGAAATACCGCGGCTTTATGACGGATATTGAAGATAGCGGTCCGCCCTCGTTTATCGATTACGATTTTTCCGAAGACGCCGCAAAGCTCGCCGACACCTGTGCCTATTATTTCAAAACCGATAAAAACGGCTTCTCAGCGACGGTCAGAAGAGCGCGCCGCTCGCTCGTATTCTTCTCGGTGCCCTATGACGAGGGCTGGTCGGCAACCGTAAACGGCAGGGCGGTTGAAATCGAAAAGGTAAACGTCGGCTTTATGGCGGTACCGGTAGACCCGGGCGTCAGCGAAATAAGATTCACCTACCGCACGCCCGGTCTTGACGCCGGAATTTACATTAGTCTTTCCTCGCTCATAGCGTTTTTAATTTATATGATAGTATGCAGCATCTATTATATGAAACGCCCCTTAAACACCCGCTATCCCGAGGGCGAGGAAATGCTCGAACGCTGGCGGATAAAGCTTGACGACTGCCTGCCCGGCACAGAAAGCGGCAAAGAAACCGCGGCGACACAGGAACCCACACTGCTTGATAAGCTCGACGCCGCCCCCGAAATCACAGATACCGCAAATGAGCATGGCGGCGGATTCAGCGTAAACCTTGACGCGTTCGATGATAACGAATAAAAGCGGACAATGCAAAGCAAAACAGACCGGATGACCGGTCTGTTTTTTTATCCGTATTTGTTTTCAGAGCGCTGTTACGGTAACGTTTTCTTTTTTCGCCGCTTCGCACACAAAGTTGTGGCAGGTGAAAAGTATGCTCTGACCGCCCGCCGAATAATCTTTAAGAAAAGCCATCGCCGCCGAAAAACGTCCGTCGTCGTACTGGCTTAAAGCGTCGTCAAGTATCACCGGCAAGGTCTCCTCGCCCGAAAGCAGCTTCGCAAGGGCAAGCCGCAGCGCGAGATACGCCTGGTCCTTTGTGCCGCGGCTTAAATATTCAAGCTCGTGCGTGCCGAAAACGCCGCTCTTTTCAACCGAAATATCAAAATCGGTTGATACGCCTATCGCGCCGTAGGCGCCCCCGGTCAGTTTCCTGAAGTTTTCGAGAGTTTCGCTTTCAAGCGTACCGCCGAAGCTCTTTCGCGCCGTCATAAAGCTTTCTTCAAGTACCTCGTGCGCCACGCCCGCCGCTTCGTAATAATCGGTCTTTGCGGCAATTTTTTCTTTAAGCAGGGCGATATCGCGGCGCAGGTCCTCCGGGTCGGACAGTCCGCGAAAACCGGTTTTAAGTTCGGTTTCGAGCCGCGCTTTTTCGCTCTGAAGTCCTAACATCGCCTCCCTGATTTTTTCCGCCGCCTTTACCGCCGTTTCGGTATCGGCGCTCTCGCCCCGCGCGCCTGTTTGCGCAAGCTTTTCCCTCGCCTGCTCATAGGTGATATTGCCGAGGTCACGGCTCAAATAATTCAGCCGCAGTTTTATCTGCTTCTGGTTTTCCGCTTTTTCGGAAAGCTCCTGCGTTTGTCTTCTTAACGCCTTAACGTCGGTATCGCGGGGCAGGCGGAAGAAATCAAGCGCCTTTGTTTTTTCTTCCTCAAAACGCGCCGTTTCCTCAAAGAGCAGTTTTTCGGTGTCCTTCATTTTCTGCTCGTCGTTTACGCCGAAATTGAGCGATACGCCCAGATTTTCGATTTTTGCTTCCGCGTTGTTCTTCTCGCCTCTTATTACCGTAAGCTCCGCCTTTGCCGCGGAAAGTCCGGTTTTTTTGGAATCGAGCGCCTTTTGTGCCGCCTCTTTCGCCGCGGTATCAAGCGGACGGATAATAAACCCGAGTATTATCGCGACAACGCCGAGCGCCGCGACCGCGACGGAAAGCGGAACGCTTTTTACCGGGAAGTAAAGTGCCGCGCCGATAACGGCGGCAATGATTCCCGCGACGGTAACCGGAAGATTAACGGCTTTGCGCATATTCTGCGCCTTTTCCGCCGCCGCGTCGGCTTCCTGCACCTCTTTTTCAAGGACGGCAACCTCCGCTTCCTTTTCGCTCTCCTGTTTTTCGAGCGCTTCCTTTTTTGCCTTCTCTTCGTCTATTTTTGCCCTTATTGCGTCGGGCGACGAACCCTCTCTGCCCGCCGCGGCGCGCTTTAAGCCGTCAAGGTCGTCTTTAAGCGAGGTCACCTTTTCCTCTATTCTGTCGAGCTTTGAAAAAGCAAAATCGAATTTTTTAAGGAACATATCGTCCGCCACATCGCCGGAGGGGAGAGTCAGCTCCTTTGTCACACTGTCAAGCTCGTCTTTAAGTTCGATATACTCTTTAAGCTTCTGCGCGTTTTCAATATCCTTTACCCGGTCGAGCACCTCTTGTACCGTGGCGGCTTCCTTGCCCATTTCATTTATCTTTTTTTCGGTTTCTTCAATGGCCTTTACTATGCGCGCCTTCTCCTTCATGGCGCTGTCGGTCCCGGCGAGCTCTTCTTCAAGCCGTGTAAGCTCCGCGACGTCCGCCACCTGACTGCCGGTTTTGCCGGACTTTGAAATAAGCTTGTATCTCGCGTCCTCTATGCGATTCAGTACCTGACGGTAGGAAACGCTGTCCTCCCCCGTAAGCGCGGCGTTTGAAAGTTTCTGGTTTATCTCGCCGGTCGCCGCCTCATCGGGAGTGACAGCCGGGGTGTTGCCAATGAATACCGAGCGGCAGAACGCGCCCACGCTCATTCCGAAAAGCCCGGCGCCTATATCCGAAGCGCATGGCTCGGTTTTGCCGGTCGCCGTATTCGTAAGGGTCACCTTGTCGCCCGCGTCGGACTTTCTGAACTGCCGTTCAAGACAGTAGCCGTTGCCGCCGTGCTCAAAAAACACCCTGCCGCCGGCGGGCGTGCCGTCCCACGGGGTATACTTCTCCCTTATGCTCATAATCTGCCCCGCGGCGCGCTTGCCCGTGCCGTAGAACATTGATTTTATAAATTCACAAACAGTGGTCTTCCCCGCCTCGTTTTCGCCGTATATCACCTGAAAGCCGTCGGTAAAATCGAGCGTATAGTCTTTCAGACTGCCGAAGGCGCTGATATAAATGCTTTTAATCTTCACGGTAATCCACCTCCGACGTAAACGCTTTAAGCCCGATGTTAAGCGCCGCCCGCAGACGCTTGTTCTCCGGGTCTTTTTCTATTCTTTCAAGCATTTTTGAAACGAAAATACCTTTAAGCGATTTCTCGTTTTTAAGCGCTTCAAGGTCGCGCCTCACCTCTGTATTATCGGTGACCGCGGCAAAATAAACCGTACCGTTAAGGCGGCTCGCTATCTCGCTCGTATCAAAAAAGCCGCCGTCGCTTACATCGCCCGAAAGAATTATCTTATAGAGGTTATCGGTAAACCCGTCGCCGTATTTTGCGTGAAGGTCGGAAAGTATCTTTTCCGCCGCGGCGGCGTTGCCCTCACAGCCGGAAACGTCCACAGTCACCTTCTCGTGATTTCGAAGCGAGGTCTTAACAAAGCGCAAATCGCACCTGCCTTTGCCCACTTCGCCGATATAAACGCCCTTGTCGCCGAGCTCGTCGAAGCCGAGCCCCTCTGCACAGCCGCAGTACGAAAAGAATGTGTCGCCCCTGCGCGCTATCTCGGAGCGCTTATGTATATGCCCGAGCGCGATATAGTCCATTTTGCAGTTATCTATAAATTCGACCGTTATCGAATTGTAGTTTGAAGACAGGTCGGAGCGCACCTCGCCGTGCTGGCACATGATATTTATGCTTTCGCTGTCGGGCGTAAGGGTAAAGCGCGGCTCGCCCGGCAGGTAAACCTCGCCGAACGACCTGCCGTAAACACGGGTGTTTATATTTTCAAAATAAAACGAGGAGTCTTTTTCGGGCAGTATGTGCAGATTTTCGGGCAGCTTCGCGGAATAAAGCGGCGAGCCGGAATTGAACGGGTCGTGATTACCCGCGGCGTATACGACCGGAACGCCGAGCGAACCGATACAATCAAGCACGCGGTTTACGCCCGAGCGCTCTACCGAGTTTGAGCAGAAAAGGTCGCCGGCTATCAGCAGAAGCTGTACTTTTTCCTCTTTTGCCAGCCCTATTATGTTTTCAAAAGTAATGAGCGCCTCGGCTTTTCGCGAATAACTCTTTTCGCCGAGAATCGCCTCGCTCGCGCCGATATGCAAATCCGCGCAGTGAAGTATTTTTACAGTGTCCATATTATCTCCCCGTTTCCATTTGTTATTTTATCATTACAAACCTCATTATTCAAGTATAAAAGCACGGATGAGTCAATTTTGACTCATCCGTGCTTTTTCAGTACGCTTTTTTTATTATTGCCGCCATTACGGTGATATCGTCGGCGTGTCCGTCGCACCGTCTTCTCGCGGCGTATTCGGTAAGGCGCTCGGCAAGCTCCTGCGCCGTACCCGTTTTATAGCGCTCTATTTCGTCGCGCACCCACTGTATGCCGTCAAATGTGGCGCCGTCGGACATCATTACGAGTATATCCCCGTCGCCGAGCTTTACGCCGGCGCGGTCGAAGGAGACGTCCGAGAGTATCCCGACAGGCATTGAGGTGCTGACCGCCTTACCGGTGCGCCCCGACCTTCTTACAACCGTGGGCGCGGCGCCCGCCTTATACAGTTCAGCGTTTCCCGTGTGCAAATCGATACTCGCGATATCTATTGTGGAGAGCGACTCGTCGGCGGACTTGAAAAGCATTGAGGAGTTGAGTATTCCGAGCGAGCAGTCAAAGCCGAAGCCGGATTTTATAAGTCTGCCCATAAGCCCCGCGGACATCGCCGAGTCCACCGCCGCCCTGCCGCCGGTGCCCATGCCGTCGCTGAGTATCATAACAAAATGACCCGTGCCGTCGGCAAAACAGGAATAGGCGTCTCCGCACATATCTCCCGGAACGGCGCTTCGCTGATACACGCCTATATCAACTTTGAGCGCCGCGCGTTCGCTGATGCTTATAAAGGTTTCGCCCGAGGCTTTTTTGATTACCGGCTGTGCGAAATCACGCTCGCAGGAAAGCGAAAGCACCCGCATTATATCGCGCTTGTTGAGCACCGCCTCACTGTTCTTTTTAAGCTTTAAGTGCACCTGCATTCTGCCGTATTTATCTATCGGCGCACTGCATTCGTCGACCGGAACGCCTATGTTTTTAAGCGCGGTCACGCAGTTGAGCGCCGCGTTGTTATCAAAATGCACTCCGGCGGAAAACTCCTGCGCCAGCTCTTCAAGCATATCCGAAATACCGGCAAACTGATCTCCCACCGCCTGCCTTATCTGCTGTATTCTGCCGTTTGCCGCAACCGTGCCGGAAAACGCCGCGTACCGCTTGCATATCACCTCGCAAAACCGCTCTGCGCGCAGACATTTCGCCTTGAATTCATCCGGCAGTTTTTTCTCGGTGGCGACCCCCTCTTTTTTTATCTGTTTTATAAGTGAGAAGACCGCGTCGAGTGTGGCATCCCTTTTGACCTGCCAACAGTTTATACGCATTTTACAGCCGCCGCACGCTTCCTCCTCGGCGGAGTCAAGCACCGAGGAGAACGAGGGCGTGTTTATGCCTTCAAGCCGCCCGGCGACCTCCTCGACCGTTTCCTTTACTTCTTTAAGCCCCGCCGAGGCCTCGAGAAGACGAAGCGCGGCGGCACGGCTCAAATCGTTATTTACGCTTATCTGCGGAAAACAGGTAAATATCCTGCCGAGGTATATGCCGGCGTTCCGCGGAAGCACCGCGAAAAGCGCGCAGCCGACAAACACTTCGGTCATAAAGGTCGCCGCGGCGCCGTCGGGTCCGCGCATAAGCGCGAAAACCACCGCACAGGTAAAAAACGCGCAAAGCTCAACGTATTTGCCGAAGGATATGACAAGTCCCGAAACCAAGGCGCAAACGGTATAAATAAAGCAGATACCTACATCGCGCGAGGCGAAATACAGCATGAACGAAACCGAAACGGAGCTGACCGTGCCGGCGAGGCTGCCGCCGTATTTAAGCGCCGAAAGTATGAGCAGTACCGCGAGTATGCCGCTTAAAGTAATGCCGAAAAACGATATGCGGTAAAGTCCCGCAAGGGCAATGCTCACAACTATGAGAAGACCGCCGAGTTCCTCGTTTGTAAGTCCCTTGTCAATGCGGGAAATAAGCGGCGCCGTGCGGCTTATCACCACCGTCGCCGCGGCGCAGACAAGCACTTCCACAGCCAAAAGAAGTATATCTGTTTTAATTCCGGTAAAAATAACCGCGCCGGTAAATATAAGAGAGAGAGCGGCTATAAGCGCGCAAAAGAGCGGGTTTGAATCGAGCTTTTTGCTGAAAGAAAGCATAAATCTTACCGCCAGCACCGCAAGCGCGGCGGCGACGTACCGAAAGCCCGGGGCGCCCCCTACCGGGAAAAAGTATCCGATAAATACTCCTAAACCCACGCTCGGCAGATACGCCGCGGGGCACCCTGCCGAAAGCGCCACCCCGAAGGGCATGTACTTTTCAAAAAAGGCAGCGCGGCACATGATAAAGCCCAACACCGCCGCGCCGGCGTGAAACATTACCGCCGCGATAATATCTGACTTGTTAATTTTTTCGCTTTTAACGGATATGATACCGCTGTCCTTCATTTTTAACACCGCCGTATACATTTTTTTATTTAATTATATACCGGCGGCGGCGCTTATTTTGTCAAACCGGCAGGGTGGTTTTGCTCGTATTATGTCTGAAACAAAAATGAATAAAAAAACCTTCGCCGCAAAGAATAACGGTGAAGGTGATTCTATGAATAAATTTATCAAAATACTTATTATTCTTCTTACCGCCTCGTGCCTGCTCTGCATGACGACCGCGGCGCTCTCGCGTATGGGCTCGGTGGGAAGCGAAGTAACCGCCATACAAAACGCGCTCAAAAAACAGGGGTATTACACCGGCGCGGTGGACGGCATTTTCGGCTCGAAAACCCTTGCCGCGGTAAAAAACTTTCAAAGAGCCAAGGGACTGACGGTTGACGGCATAGCGGGTCCGCAGACGCTTAAAGCGCTCGGGATTTCAGGCGGCTCTAATACGGGCGGGTATTCTTCAAACGATTATAACCTGCTCGCGCGCATAATATCCGCCGAATCGCGCGGCGAGCCGTACCTCGGCCAGGTGGCTGTGGGCGCGGTGGTGCTTAACCGTGTTGAGCACCCCTCTTTTCCCGATACCGTTACGGGTGTGATTTACCAGAACGGCGCATTTTCCTGCCTTAATGATGGTCAGTTCTATAAAGAGGTCTCGGCGAGCGCGTACACCGCCGCGCGCGACGCCTTAAACGGTCTTGACCCGAGCGGAGGCGCGATATACTACTACAACCCGAAAACCGCCACAAGCAAATGGATTCGCTCGCGTCCTGTCATCACCACGATAGGCAATCACGTTTTTTGCAGATAAATGCGCCGCCTGTCTCGTTTCGCGACAGGCGGTTATTATTTTTTTATTTGTGATACTTTTTCCCGGAAATAATCGTAAACGCGCGGTATATCTGCTCGAAAAGCATTACTCTGAAAAGCCGGTGCGGAAACGTCATTTCCGAAAACGAAATCCCCGTTCCGAGCCGCTTTACCGACGCGTCGAGCCCGTGCGACGAGCCGATTACAAAGCAAATGCTTTTGCCGGCGCTTGCCGCTTCGTTTATTTCCTCTGCAAACTCACCGCTCGACATGGCTTTACCCTCTATGCAAAGCGGAAAAACGAGCGCGCCTTTCGGGATTTTGGAGATTATCGCCCGCGCCTCCGCACTGAGCGCCGCCGCTATCTGCGAGGGCGAGGGGTCCTCAGGCGTCGCCGCGGGTTTGATTTCAACTGTACTCACGTCGCAAAACGCGCCGAGCCGTTTTTCATATTCGAGGAGCGCCTGCAAATAATCCTTCTCTTTTATTTTTCCCACCGCTATGACGCATATTTTAATCAAAACACGCTCACCTCGCTCATGCCGGGTCTTGCCGCCGAAAGCAGAAAATCAACGCCGGCTTTAACGCCCGCGGCTTCCGCCGCTATGCGCGCGGATGAGAGCGCGATATCCGGCGTATTGTTCTGGCGGCTTATGTGACCGCAGATTATCTGCTTTGCACCGGAGCTCAGCAAAAACGGCACCTCTGCCGCCGCGCTGACATTCGACAGGTGACCGAGGTCGGAAAGTATCCTTATTTTAAGGTCGGGCCGGTAGGGTCCGCGCCGCAGCATATCCAGGTCGTGATTAAACTCGAAAAGCACCGTGTTGCAGCCGGAAAGCGCGCCTCTTACCTCGTCGGTAACTATGCCGAGGTCGGTACACACCGCGCAGTCGCCCGCCCCCGTCCTTATTCTGAAACCGCGCGAACCGGGCACGTCGTGGCTGGTCTTAAACGGCACTATCTCAAAGTCGCCGAAGGTTGCCGCGCCGTCTGCCAAAATCACTTTTGCGTTTGCCGGAAGTAAATTTTTTTGTATTAACGCCTCGGCGCTCTCTTCGGTTGTGAAAAGCGGCGCCCCCGTCTTTATAAGCAAAGTTTTTATGCCGCTTATGTGGTCTATGTGAGAGTGAGTGAGCGCCACGGCGGCTATTTTTTCTATGTCGCCGCCCGCCGAGCCGACGCGCTCCGCCATTGCCTTATACGATATGCCCGCGTCAACAAGCACCGCGCAGTCTCCGCGGGAAATATATGTACTGTTGCCGCTCGACCCGCTTGCAAGAGGACAAAAACGCGCCATTACCTCACCCCTTTTCCCTTTCAATAAAAATACAGGGCGCATCCGGGAAATCCCGCCGAAAATGCGCCCTTAAAACACTCTGATTTGCTACGCGAGCTTCGCCTGAGGCGTGCCGTAATCGTTTACCCGCTTTATATCGGCGCCCAGCGCCGAAAGCTTTTCGGTAAGAAGCTCATAGCCGCGGTCGATGTGCGAAATCTCCTCAACAACCGTTTCGCCCTTTGCCATAAGCCCCGCGATTATCATTGCCGCGCCCGCGCGAAGGTCGACCGCGCGTACCGGCGCGGGTTTCAGCTTTTCCACGCCCGTGATTATCGCCGATTTGCCGTCCACCTGGATACTCGCGCCCATAAGGGTCAACTGCTCCACATAACGGAAACGGTTGTCCCAGACGCCCTCGGTGACTATGCTTGTCCCCTCCGCCACCGAAAGAAGAGTCGCTATCTGCGGCTGCATATCGGTCGGAAAGCCCGGGTGCGGCATTGTTTTTACGTTACAACGCTTCGGTCGGGAGGACATACGCACCCTTACCGCTTCATCAAACTCTTCTATCTGCGCGCCTGTTTCAATAAGCTTTGCGATTATCGATTCAAGGTGCTTCGGCGTTACGTTTTCAACCGTTACGTCGCCTCCGGTCGCCGCCGCGGCGACCATATATGTTCCCGCCTCTATCTGGTCGGGAATAATGCTGTACTGTGTGCCGTGCAGGTGCTCGACGCCGCGTATTTTAATAACCCCGGTACCTGCGCCCATGATGTTTGCGCCCATGGAGTTAAGAAAGTTTGCCAGGTCGACTATATGCGGCTCCCTCGCGGCGTTCTCAATCACCGTAAGTCCTTTTGCCTTTACCGCCGCCAGCATTATATTCATCGTGGCACCCACCGATACAACGTCGAGATATATACTCGCGCCGCTAAGCGACGCGGCGCGGGCGTCCACCATGCCGTTTTCTATCGTAACGCGCGTACCGAGCGCCTCAAACCCCTTAATATGCTGGTCAATAGGGCGAACGCCGAAATCGCAGCCGCCCGGAGGCGCCACTCGCGCCCTTTTGCACCTGCCGAGCAGAGCGCCGAGAAAATAACTTGAAGCGCGCATACCCTGCGCCATTTCTTTTGTAACAATGAAAGAATCGGCGTGAGCAGGGTCGATTCTGGCGGTCGTTTTATTTATTATTTTTACGTCGGCGCCAAGCGCGCTGAGCGATGAAAGCAAGGTGCTGACGTCAAGTATCTGAGGTAAATTCTCTATTACGCACGGACCGTCCGCCAAAAGCACCGCGGGCAAAATAGCCACCGCCGCGTTTTTAGCGCCGCTTATACGGACACTGCCCGAAAGCGGCTTGCCGCCGTTAATAACAAATTTCTCCAAAAGACCGGCCACTCCCGTCTGTTTTTTCTGAAAACTGTAATAGGCATTATACACTATATTGTATTATTTGTCAAACAAATACACAAATACGCGGGGCGGCGCGTTTTAGTCAGAACCGCCCTGCCGCGCTTAATGCTTTCCCGAATAGTACACGCCCATGACCTTGTCGTCATTCGCCCCGAATCTGAGCTGTGTAAAGAGGACCGAGGCAATATAAACACCGCAGAAAAGCGGCAGAACCGCGCCCTCCGCCGTATCGTGCAAGGCAGAGGGATAAATAAGCGCAACTATAAGCTTTGCCGCCGCCAAAAGCGAAAAAAGCGAAGCGCAAACGCCGTACGCCGCGATTTTTTGAACGCTCCTCTTACCGGAGAGCCCGTTTACCGCGCGGGCGTACTCCAAGAGGAAGAGCATGGTAAACGCGTAAACGCCGACCTCTATGACGGTATCGCTTATCACCACATGATACGAGCCCTGTATAAATACCGTTACCGACTTCACGACAAAGAAAAGCACCGGTATTGCGGCAAGCTTCGGGGAAAGCGGAAAATGCACGGCGCAGCGGAACGCGAAAAGCGCGTAAAACGCGGCGGTAAGAAGGCCCAGGAATATGCAGGCGATTTTTACGTACTGCGGAGCGCTCGCGTACTTGTTTACCAGAACGTCCGCCGCCGCCGCGGCGCCGAAAGCCAGCGCGCACAGCGAGGTTACAAGATGAAACTCCTTATGCTCCTTTGAGCCCTTGACGCCCGCCGCCGCAAAGACCGCGACGCAGGCGGTTAAAACCGCCGCCGCGCAGGAAGTGATAATATAAGCGGTGTGCGAACCCTCTTTTATAAATCCCGTACCGTATTCGGTAAGCGATACAAGCTGATAAATACGAAGTGCGACAAGCGCCGCCGCGGCGGCGCACCAGACCGTTAAAACTTTGTACTTACGCATTATTACACCTTCTATTTGAGGAATTTTTTTCATATACATTTAGTATATTATAAGTTTCAAGCGGTAAAATGTCAATAGAGGTTTAATATGAAAAGTACGGTCATAACAAGCATTATTGTTGCCCTTTGTCTTTTAATTATTCCTTTTACGGGTTTAAGAAGCGGACAAACCGTAAAAGAAGCCGCGGCGGGGATCCGTTTTCCCTATTCCGATGAAGCCGGCGGTTTTACGGAGGACTCGCGCGAAGTGTCCTTCCGCGTAAAAACGGATGACGGAATAATCGAACTTGCCGCGGAGGATTATCTTTTCGGCGTCGTCTCGGCGGAGATGTCGGCTTTATCGCCGAAGGAGGCGCTTAAAGCGCAGTGCGTGGCGGCGTATTCCTTTGCGCTTTACCGTAAGGCGTCGCGCAAGGAAGCGGAATACGACCTTACCGACAGCTACAAAACCGACCAGAGCTATCTCCCCGCCGAAAAATTAAAGGAGCGCTGGGGTGAAAACTACGACGTCTACGCCGGAAACATTAAGGCGGCGATAAGCGAGGTACACGGCGAATATCTTTCGTACGGCGGCGAGCCCGCGCTTGCGCTTTATCACTCGCTGTCGAGCGGGACGACAAATTCCTGCAAAGAGGTTTTCGGCGGCGATAAACCGTATCTTATATCCGTTGAAAGCGAATGCGACAGGCTCAGCCCCGATTACAAATCGGTTTTTTCGTTAAGCGCGGATGAACTTAAAACGAAGCTTTCTTCGGTTTGCAACGTTCCCGCCGCAGAGAATATTTTTTCAGAGATCAAAACGTCGCAAACCGGGCTCGTTCTCTCGCTTGACTGCGGCGGCAATACCGTTTCGGGGAGTAAAATCGCGGCGCTGCTCGGTCTGCCGAGCGCCTCTTTTTCAGCAGAATACGCCGACGGCTCCTACACCTTTACCTGCACCGGCAGAGGTCACGGCGTGGGTATGAGCCAGTACGGCGCCGAATATCTCGCGAAAGGCGGCGCCTCCTACAAGGAAATACTTAACCACTATTACCCGGGCACAACATTAAAACCGTAAAAAAAATACTTGACAAACGCTTTCCTTTAATATATAATAGCCCTTGCAATCCAAAGACAGCAGGTGACTTTATGTCGTAAGTTTTACGCCTGCCGAGGTGAGCGTGAAAAGGTTTTTGTATTTTCATGTCCATCCGCTTTGGATGGACATTTTTTGTTTGAGTTGAGGTGAAAAAATTGCCAAACGCAAAAGTTTTAGAAGAAAAACAAAAAATCGTTGCGGATCTTAAAGAGAAAATCGGTGCCGCGGTTATCGGCGTATTAGTCGACTACAAAGGTATAAACGTGGCGGATGATACGGCTCTTCGTAAAGAACTTCGCGAGAACGGTGTAGATTACTTTGTAGCAAAGAACACGCTTTTGTCCCGTGCGGTGCAGGATACCGAGCTTGAAGGTATAAAGTCCGTTTTAGAGGGTACAACGGCTATTGCTCTTTCAAACGATGATTACGCCGCTCCGGCGCGCATTCTTTCAAAGTATGCCGATAAGAGCGAAACCTTTAAGATAAAGGCAGGCTTTTTAGACGGAAAACTCGCGGACCTCGATACAATTAACGCTATCGCGAAATTGCCGAGTCGTGAGGTCCTTCTCGCAACGGTCGTCGGCGCATTCCAGGCGCCAATCGCGGCTTTCGCCCGTGCCGTACAAGCAATAGTTGATAAAAACGGCGAACAAGCAGAGTAATTCAATACTTAAATTTTTGGAGGAAAAAGAAAATGGCAGCAGAAAAAGTTACAGCAATTGTTGAAGAGTTAAAAACTCTTACGGTTCTTGAGCTTTCAGAGCTCGTTAAAGCGGTAGAAGAGGAATTCGGCGTATCAGCGGCAGCGGCGGTTGCGGTTGCGGCTCCCGCAGGCGGCGAAACAGCGGCGGCTGAGGAGAAGAGCGAATTTGACGTAATCCTCGCAGACGCGGGCGCTGAGAAGATCAAGGTTATCAAGGCGGTTCGTGAAATCACCGGTCTTGGTCTTGCAGACGCGAAGGCGCTTGTTGACGGCGCTCCGAACACCCTTAAAGAAGCGGCTTCCAAGGAAGACGCCGAGGCAATCAAAGCCAAACTCGAAGAGGTTGGCGCGAAAGTCGAACTCAAATAAAAAACTTCGCACCCGCAAGGGTGCGATTTTTTTGCTTTTTTATCAGTGCAAAGGGGCGATTAAAAAATCGCCCCTCATATTTTGTCCGCTGTTTTAATATATTTGTATTAAAAGGCGGTGGCGAATGTGCAAAGCGAAATCAATATACAAGAAAAGGAACCGAAAAACGTGTTTTTCGCCGTCACGGTATGCGAGTGCATACTGGCGGCGACGCTCATAATCACCGTGACGGTGCTTAAATTCTTCGCGCCGGCGGCCTTTGTCAGGATACGCGGGTGGTACAGTGAAAACGCCGCCGCGGATACCGACGTCTTCGCCGTTATAAACGGAGCGGAAGATGAGATTTAGTCTTTTCGGAACAAAGATATATGTGTCTTTTCTTTTTACCGCGACGGTTTCCTTTATGCTTGCCACCGACCGCACAGGGCTCGTTATACCGACGCTTTTCTCCGTTCTGATACACGAGACCGGGCATCTGTTTACCATGTGGGTAACCGACTGCGCACCGAGGGAAATACGGCTTATCCCCGCCTCGGTACAGATAATCGAGGAATACTCGCGTCCGCAAAAGGCGCGGGCGGCGGTATCGGTTTCGGGTCCGCTCGCAAACGTCGCGGTCGGCGCGGCGCTGTTTATTAACGCGCATATAAGCGGCTCCGACACCGCGATGAAGTTTGCTCTTATCAACGGCGTTGTGGCGGCGTTCAATATGCTGCCTGTATCGGGACTCGACGGCGGAAGACTTCTGCTAATTCTCTTATGCCGCAAAAAAGATTTATATGCGGCTATGCGCGTAGTAAACGTCGTAACCGCCGTGCTCGCGGCGGCGGTGTTTCTGGCGGGAATCTACCTGATAATTAAGGGCAGCGTAAACCTTTCGGTTTTCATAGTTGCGCTTTATCTCGCCGTTTGCGCGATACTGAAAAAATGAGGGCGGCTTCGCCGAAACCGCCCTTTTCGAATCTCCTCCGGCGCTTTTTTGCCAAAAATAAAAACCACCGGTGGTGGTTTTCCGTTGAGCGGTATTAAGACGACGGAAGATTCGCCCGGCGGCAACGCCGCCGGCACGCACGCGGGCTTGCCAACCGTTCACTGAAAGGTTGGCATTTCGGCTTCGCCGAAACCGCCCTTTTCGAATCTCCTCCGGCGCTTTTTGCCAAAAATAAAAACCACCGGTGGTGGTTTTATTTTTGGCGCGCCGGAGAAGATTCGAACTCCCGACCTTCTGGTCCGTAGCCAGACGCTCTATCCAGCTGAGCTACCGGCGCATAACGTATTTTTTTAACACGGCTTTTTTCCGTGCCATAGTATAATAGGGCACGTCACTTTTTTCCGTGCCCATAGTATAATAGGGCACGTCACTTTTTTCCGTGCCATAGTATAATATCACAAATTGCCGGTAAAATCAATAGGCAATTTCAAAAAACGGGGAATAATCTTGCGAATCGTATCGATACTTCATTCCGCCCTCTACGGGCTTCCCGCTTTATGCTTCATAGTTGTCTTTTTCATCTTTATAAATCTTAAAACCGGCTTTGTCGGAATAAGAAAGGCAAAAGCGGCGGCAAAAACTGTTTTTAACCGCAAAAAGGAGTCTTCCGGCGGCGCTTCACCGCTTAAATCGGCGTTTGTCGCGCTCAGCGCCACGGTAGGCACGGGCAACATAGTCGGCGTGGCGGGAGCCGTGACCTTAGGCGGTCCGGGCGCGGTGTTCTGGATGTGGGTATCGGCACTGCTGGCGCTCTCGGTAAAATTTTGTGAAATATACCTTTCAAAAAGCGGCGCAGGCGCGTTCGGTTATGTGCGCTTCTCCCTCGGCGAAAAAGCGCTCCGCGTATTCTGCCTTTTCGGGCTTCTTACCGCGGCGGGAGTCGGTAACGTAACGCAGAGCAACGCCGCGGCACAGTCGGCGGCCATGCTCCTGTCGCGCGCCGGCGTTCCGGAAAAAAATGTGCTTTACATAACGGGGATATGCTTTTCACTGCTCGGGTTTTATCTTTTGCGACGGCGTATCGCCTTTCGTTTTTGCGAAAAAATACTGCCTCTTATGGCGGCGGGATATATTATCTTATGCCTCGCCGCGCTCTTTTTCGCCCGCCGCGAGCTTCCGCGTGTCTTTTGCCGTATTTTTCACGGCGCGTTTGACCCGGCGGCTGTGACCGGCGGCGCGGTGGGCTCTGTCTTTCTCTCCGTAAAGGCGGGGACCGCCCGCGGGATTTTTTCAAACGAGGCGGGGCTCGGCGTATCCGCGCTCGCTTATGAGAAAAGCGGGGGCGACGCGGAAGAAATCGCCCTTTTCGGAATATTTGAGGTGTTTATCGACACAATGGTTTTATGCACGCTCACCGCGCTCGTGGTGTTAAGCTCGGGTATACGCGGTTACGGCGCCGACGCGGGCGCGCTCACCGCGCTTTTTGCGTTTCGCCGCCTGCTCGGCGAAAAAGCGCTGTTTTTCTTCTGCCCGGCGATAATTATTTTTGCTTTTTCCTCACTCGTCGGCTGGGGTATATACGCCGTCAGATTTGCCGAAACGGCGGGGCTCTTCGGCGCCGCGGTCCCCTTCGCTTATTGTGCTCTCTCACTTTACGGCGCGGCGGGGAGCGCGGATACGGTCTGGCAAATTGCCGAAATCTGCACGCTTTTTATGATGACGGTAAACTTTGCCGCGATATTTGCCGGAAGAAAGAAAATCGCCGCCGAAAAATTTCGCGCGGGGTGTGCCGGCAGGTTGACTTTGCGGCGGTTTGATTATATAATCAAAGGCAAGAAAAACCTTTGAGGTAGTTTATGAAAAGTTTTGTAGTGCAAAAAGACGACAGCGGCAAGCGGCTTGACAGATTTATGCAAAAAGTCTGCCCGTCTCTTCCCGCTTCGCTTTTGAACAAATACATACGCCTTAAACGCATTAAGGTCTGCGGCGGCCGCGCGAAGTGCGATACCCGACTTAAAGAGGGCGACACGGTAGAGGCGTATATAAACGACGAGTTTTTTGCGCCCGTAAAGCGCAAATACGATTTCCTCGGCGCGTCGGACCGGCTGAATATCGTTTACGAGGATGAAAACATCCTTATCGCGGACAAGCCGCAGGGGCTTCTTTCCCACCCGGACGGCAAAGAGTTTTCCGATACGCTTATAGGCCGTATTCAGCGATATTTGTACGAAAAAGGGGAATATCTGCCCGAAAAAAGTCAGAGCTTCGCCCCCGCGCTCGCCAACCGGATAGACCGCAACACCGGCGGAATAGTGCTCGCCGCCAAAAACGCCGAGGCGCTCGCCGTGCTTTGCGAAAAAATAAAAAACCGCGAAATAGACAAACGCTATCTCGCGGTAATACACGGCGTGCCGAAGGTTAAAAGCGCCACGCTTGAAGGGTTTCTCGAAAAGAACGAGGATAAAAACAAGGTGTATCTTTCGGGCAGAAAAACCGATAAAAACCTCACGGTAAAAACAAAATATACCGTTATTAAAAGCAAGGGCGACCTTTCGCTTATAGAGGTCGAACTGCTCACGGGGCGCACACATCAGATAAGAGCGCACATGGCGTCAATCGGTCATCCGCTCCTCGGCGACGGCAAATACGGCCGCCTTGCCGAGGATAAAAAGGCGGGATTCTCAAAGCAGGCGCTTTATTCATATAAAATCGCCTTCGATTTCAAAACCGAAGGCGGTATTCTCGAATACTTAAACGGTAAAACCTTTACCGTTAAAGAAGTTTATTTTGCCGAGCAGTTATTCGGTATAAGCGTCGACGGCATTTAGTATTTCTTCCTTACCCTGCCCGCTCAAAGCGGAAAACGGGAAAACCGGGACGTCGCCAAACAGGGCTTGCCAGTATTCTTTCTGAACGGCAAGCTCTGTTTTATTAAGCTTATCGCACTTTGTAAGCACCACGGCTAAGGGCACCTTGCGCTCTCTTAAAAAGCGCACCATGCGTTCGTCGTCACCGGACAGCGTGCGCCGTACGTCAACAAGCTGCAGACAAAGGCGAATATTTCTGCCGCCCGAAAAATAGGCGTTCATAAGCGAGTCCCAGCGCATACGCTCGCGCTCGCTTATCTTTGCGTAGCCGTATCCCGGCAGGTCTACGATATTTATATCGCCCGCGCGAAAGAAATTGACCGTCGCGGTTTTGCCCGGCGTTGAGCTGACGCGCGCTATCGCCTTTCTGCCGAGCAGTTTATTTATGAGCGACGATTTGCCCACGTTTGACCTGCCGCAAAAACATACCTCCGCTATCGTGCTTTCGGGAAGCTGTTCCGCCGTACCGTACGCGGCGACAAAGACAGCGCCGTTAAGATTCATTTCAACACCTTATTTCCGCACCCGCGGTGCTTTTATCATGCTTTTTCCCGTGTGCGGGGGCAAGCGCGCGGCAAATTATCTCGTCAACGTGTCTTACCGGTATAAAGCGCACCGATTTTTTGACCGCCTCGTCTACCTCGTCAAGGTCGGGCAGATTATCCTTCGGTATAAATACCGTGGTGACTCCGCCGCGGTACGCCGCCATGCTTTTTTCTTTCAGACCGCCGATTTGAAGCACTCTGCCGAGTACCGTTATTTCGCCGGTCATGGCGATATCGCGCCTTACCGCTCTGCCGGTCAGCGCCGAAACGAGCGCGGTGGTAACGGTTACGCCGGCGCTCGGGCCGTCCTTGGGCGTTGCCGCCTCGGTGGCGTGGATATGGATATCCTTCGTCTTGTAAAAATCGGGGTCTATGCCGTATTTCTCGGCGTTCGAGCGCACGAACGTTACCGCCGCCACAGCCGACTCCTTCATAACGTCGCCGAGGTTTCCGGTGAGTTCCACCTTGCCCGTACCCGGCATTACGGCGATTTCCATCTGCATTATCTCGCCGCCCACGCGCGTCCACGCGAGACCGTTTATTATGCCTACTTCGTCCCGCTCGAGAATAACCTCGGGACGGTATTTTTTATGGCCTAAAAGAGTTTCGAGGTCTTTCGGTTTTATGTCAACCACGTCCGCGCTTCCCTCGGCGATTTTCTTCGCCGCCTTCGCGCAGAGCGAACCTATGGTACGTTCAAGCGAGCGCACGCCCGCCTCGCGGGTATAGTAATCGATAAGCGAATAAAGCACCGCGCCGGATATCTTACAGTTTTTCGGCGTTACGCCGTGACTTTTAAGCTGCCGCGAAAGCAAATGCCGCTTCGCGATATTGTATTTTTCCTCTCTCGTGTATGAGTCTATTTCGATTATCTCCATACGGTCGAGCAGCGGCGCGGGTATCGTTTCAAGCGAGTTCGCCGTCGTGATAAACACCGCGTGGCTCAAATCGTAAGGCATATCGAGGAAATTATCGGTAAAGGCGCAGTTCTGTTCCGGGTCAAGCACTTCAAGCATGGCGCTTGCCGGGTCGCCCTTATAATCGTTCCCTATCTTGTCTATCTCATCGAAGAGTATCACGGGGTTACGGCTTCCCGCCTTGCGCATTGCCGAAATCACCTTGCCGGGCATAGCGCCCACGTAGGTTTTGCGGTGACCGCGGATTTCCGCTTCGTCGTGAACGCCGCCGAGCGATACGCGCGCGTAATCACGCCCCATACACTCGGCAATCGTCTTGCCTATGGAGGTTTTACCCACGCCCGGAGGCCCCGCGAGACATATTATCTGCCCCTTTACCTCGGGAGCGAGCGCGTAAACCGAAATGGCTTCGAGAATACGCTCCTTTACCCTTTTAAGCCCGTAAAAATCGCGGTCAAGTATCTTTGCGGCACGGTTTATGTCAACCGTACCCTTGCGTTCCTTATCCCACGGAAGCTCAAGGCAAAGCTCTATAAACGCGCGCTGTGCCGTGGATTCGTGCGCACCGGGCGGCATTTTTGAGAGCTTGTTTATCTCGGTATGTATTTTTTCTTTTATCTCATCCGACGCGATAAGCGTATCGACCTTCGCGTGATAGCTGTCTATCTCGTCGGTGCCCTCGTCGCCGTAAAGCTCGTCCGAAATGACCTTTATCTGCTCTTTGAGATAATAGTCCTTCTGCGTTTCGTCAAGGCGGTAGCGGGTCTTTTCGCCTATACGGTTGTCTATCTCGGTTATCTCCCGCTCCTTTGAGAGCAGTTCGAGCAATACCTTTGCCCGCGTTATCACATTGAGCTGTTCGAGAACGTACTGCTTATCGTCAAAGGGCGCGGGCACGTTAAAGGCGATATAATCGCAAAGGTAGGAGAGATTTTCACTGGTTGCCACCGTCATAACGATATCCGCCGGCATTTTCGGGCTTACCTGCAAATACATTTCAAAGCTCGACCTTATGCGGCGAATAAGACTTTCGATATAAACAGGACGGTTTTTTACCGGCTTATCGTCAAGCCGGCAGACCTCCGCGGTATAATATCTGCCCGCGGATATGACCGATATATGCTGCGCACGGTAAAGCCCCTGAACAAGCGCCTTTACGCTGCCGTCGGGCAGGGTGAGCACCTGGCGCACCTTGCAGACGCACCCCGTTTTATAGAGGTCGTCGTTTTCCGGCTGTTCCGTTGCGATATTCTTTTGAGTCACAAGATAAATGGGCGTATTCTTTTCCATAGCGACGTTAAGCGCCGCCACGCTCTTTTTTCTGCCCACGTCGAGCGTGAGCATCATATCGGGAAAAGCGACCATCCCGCGAAGCGCCAGAAGCGGATACTCGGCGCCGCACACTAAGGTTTGAGGCATAATTCAATCTCCTATATACGCCGCGCAAAGCGCGTTGTCTTTGATTATGAAAATCAGTCTGTGCTTAAACGATTTACATTCTATGAGCGATACGTTCGGCTCCTTCGGCATGAAAAGCGTTTCATCCTCCCGCGGCTTACGCTCGGTATATTTAACGTTTTGCGAATCGAGCGCGTCGGTTATAACTATCGAAACGGTATCGTTTTCAAAGCCGAAGCAGGTATCGTACGCCATTATCGCGGTTATCTTCGGATTCTCGCCCTTTTCGTAATAATAACTGAAATTGCCCTCGGCGGTGCCTATGAACGGCGGATTCGCGTCGTCCATCGAAAAATATTTGCTCTGCTCGTCCTGCGGGTCGAACTCCGGCAGGTCGTCGCCGAGCCTTAATTCGCTTTCGGGCATTGTGCCTACGTTGGCAAAACGGGCAAAATCGATTTCGTAAACTTTGGCTTTATCCTTTTTGTTTTTACAGCCCGCGGCGGGCAATATTGCCGCCAGGCATATAAGCGCGCAAACAATTCTTTTTTTCATAAACTTTTCCTTTCGCGTTATCTTACATTTTTTCGGGCGCGGTGATTTTAAGAAGTCCCAGTACGTTTCTTATCGCCGTACCCGCGGCGACGGTCAGAAGAAGCCGCGCGTTTGTAAGAGCTTTATCCTCTGTTTTCACCCTGCGGGCGGCGTAGAACTTATGAAAACGCGTGGACAGCTCCGTAACGTAATGCGTGATACGCGCGGGGTCGTAGGTTTTCGCCGCGGCTATTATCTCATCGGTGAGCGCCGAAAGATAGAGTATAAGCTCGCGCTCCTCCGGCGCGGTAAGAAGCGAAAGACAGCCGGTATCCGAGACGTCCGCCTCAATGCCCTCGGCTTTTAAGTTCCTTATAATACTGCAGATGCGCGCGTGGGCGTACTGCACGTAAAATACGGGGTTGTTGTTCGATTCGCTGACCGCCAGGTCAAGGTCGAAATCAAAATGTGAGTTCGGCTCGCGCAGGTTGAAGAAGAACCGCGCCGCGTCGATAGGCACCTCGTCAAGAAGCGTTACGAGGGTTATCGCTTTGCCTGAACGCTTCGACGCCTTTATGACCTCACCGTCACGCACGAGGCGCACCATCTGCATTATGACTACGTCGAGGCGGTCCGCCGGCGCGCCCATGCAGGAGAGCGCGGCTTTAAGGCGCGGAACGTAGCCGTGGTGGTCGGCGCCCAGAATATCTATGGCGCGGTCGAAGCCGCGAACGCAAAGCTTATTGTAGTGATAGGCGATATCCGGCACTATATAGGTCGGCACGCCGTTTGCACGCACCAGCACGAAATCTTTATCACAGCCGTAATCGGTGGCTCGAAACCACAGCGCGCCTTCGAGCGTATAGGTATGTCCGCTTTGCTTTAACTTCTCTATGACCTCGGCGGTGGCGCCGCTTTCGTGAAGCGAGCTTTCCTTAAACCAGGTGTCGTATTTTATGCGATACTTTTCGAGGTCAACTTTAAGACTTTCGATATTCTTCGGCAGTGCGAAAGCGGTAAGCGCGCTTTGCCGCTCCTGTTCGCTTTTGCCGATATACGAATCACCGTATTTTTCGGCGAACGCCTTTGCGTGAGCGATAATATCCTCGCCGTGGTATGAGTCCTCCGGCATTTCGATACCGTCCTCATAAAGCTGGCGGTATCTTATATCAAGGCTCAGCGCAAACTTATTTATCTGGTTGCCGGCGTCGTTTATATAAAACTCGCGTTCGGTTTTATATCCGGCGGCAGTGAGCACACTCGCAAGGCAGTCGCCCAGCGCGCCGCCGCGGGCGTTGCCTATGTGCATGGGTCCCGTGGGATTGGCGGAAACAAACTCAACGAGTATCCGCTTACCTTCGCCGAAATCGCTCTTGCCGTAATCTTCGCCCTTGCTTATTACGTCCGCTACGACGTCGCCGTAAAACGAATCGGCTAAAAAGAAGTTCATAAAGCCGGGTCCGGCTATCTCGCATTTTTCTATGTAGGTATCTGAAAAATCGGCGTTTTCAAGCAGTTTTTCGGCTATCGCGCGGGGTGCGGCGTGAAGCGCGCGCGCCCAGACGAGCGCGGCGTTCACGGCAAAATCGCCGTGCTCACGGTTTGCCGGAGTTTCGAGTGTGAAATCGGGCAACTCTTCACAAGAAAACGCTTTTTGCGCCGCTGAAAGCACGATTTCCTTTATCTGTGTTTTTGCTTTTTTTACAAGTAGTGACATTTTTTATTCCTCATCTTTTATGGCTTTGCAATTTTTTATCTTCCTGTGACGTTTATCTCTACCGCATTCTCGCTTATCAGATTCAAGTCCGCGTCGAGCGTGTATACCATATTTATTTTACCGCCCGATTCTGTAAGGTTGTGGCTTACGTCCTTGCCGTAAATACCGAGCGTAAGACTGCCCTCGGGCACACTGTAAAAGCAGTTGTTGCGAACGCCTTTTTCTATAAACAGTTTTGATTTTATCGCGCCCGAGCGCTCTAAAATCACGCTTTTGGCAGAGGCGGTAAGCGTGGTTTTTACCTTTTCGTTCTCAATCACCGAATTATCGAAATAACTGAGAATGAAATCGTCACCCTGCCTGCGCAACGTACCCTCGGTGGCAAACTCTATCACCGAAGTATCGTCGCCGAGTCCCTGCGTTCCCCTTATTTTAATCATGACCTTTTTCATATTTTTTCTACATCCACCAAATCTATTTGCAAGTTGTTTGCGCAATCGCCTAAGAATATTTTAACCGTTTTTTCAAAGGTTACCGGCTTATCGCTCACAAAAAATCTGTGCGCGGTTTTTTCGCCGGTGTTCCGGCTGTCCTCTTTCGTGAGCACATCTTTTACGTGCTTTGCCGCTGAAACGCCCATATCAATAAGCGTAACGCCCGGCATATATTCGCTTATTATCTTTTCAAACACCGGGAAATGCGTACAGCCGAGAATGAGCGTGTCAACGCCGTTGTCTTTAATCTCCGAAAGATAATGCGCCACGGTAAGCCGCGCGATTTCGTTATCCGGCTGATAAAGTCCCTCTTCCGCGAGGGAAACGAGCAGCGGCGCCGCCGTTTCAAAAACCGCCGCTTCAGGCATAAGCTTTTGGGTAAGATTTTTATGCGCGTGGCTTTTTACGGTGGCGGGTGTGGCAATCACGCCTATTCTGCCGTTTCGGGTCGCGGCGACCGCGTCTTTTACCGAGTGCGATATAACCTCGATAAACGGCACGCCGAGGTCGCGTCCCGCGTCCGCCGCCACGGCGGAAACCGTACCGCAGGCGGCTACTATCATTTTAACGTCCATACCGAGCAGAAAGCGTATGTCCTCCGCCGCGTATTTCTTTATCGTATCAACGCCCTTCGTACCGTAAGGCACGCGGCCGGTATCGCCGAAGTATACTATGCTTTCATCCGGGCACAGATTCATTATCTGCCTGGCGACGGTCAGTCCCCCGAGTCCCGAATCAAAAATACCTATGGCGCGGGAATCAGCCATAAAGGCACCTCCAAAAGAAGTTATATAATATAATTATTCATAATAATATAACATATTCCGCGGCGTTTTTCAAGCGGACGGCGCAAAAAATATTACGCGGCAGAAAACTGCCGCGTAATCAAATGAATTTCAAACGCCGTTACGCCGTAAGATAGTACCTTACAAGCGATTGAAGCAGTGTGTCACGGTCTATCCTGCGGATAAGATTTCTCGCGTTTTTATGGGTGGTGATATAGGTGGGGTCCTCGGAAAGAATATAGCCGACTATCTGATTTATCGGGTTGTATCCCTTTTCCTTTAACGCGTCGTAAACCTCCGTAAGTATACGGCGTATTTCCTGCTCGGTCTGATCGCCTATCGAGAAGGTTAGTGTTTTATCTGTCATAAGGGTCCCTGCCTTTCAGTTATATTGTATACCGCCGCCGAAAAAAGTTCAAGTGTTATTTTCTGAGAACGCCGCCCGCTTTTTCGAGTTTATCTATGATCTTGGCGCAAAGCTCCTCGGTTTGCTCCTCGGTAAGCGTCGCTTCGCTCGACCTGAGCCACACGCTGAACGCCACGCTCTTTTTGCCCTCGGGTATCTGCGAACCAGTGTAAATATCGAAAAGTTCGATTTTTTCGAGCATTCTGCCCGCGCCGTTCGATATCGCCTTTTCAAGGTCGCCTACGGGCGTGTCAATATCGCAAAGCAGTGCGAAGTCGCGCTCTACCGCCGGGAATTTCGGAAGCGGCTTATAAACGAGCTTGCGCTTGTTTATGGCGTAAAGCACGTCAAGCTTTATTTCTGCAACGTAAACGCGCGCGTCAATTCCGAACTTACTTGCTACCGCCGGATGTACCTCGCCGAACGTGCCGGCAAGGGTGTTGTTGGCGTAAACCGCCGCCTGACGGCCGGGGTGCAGATACGGCTCGGCTGAACGCTCATACCGCGTATGTGCGCCGCAAAGCTTCATAAGCGCCTCGATTACGCCTTTAAGCGCGAAGAAATCCTCGCCCTTTCCGTAAATGCCCAATGACAGCGTGGGTATCTCCTCGGGCTGGGCTTTAAGCGGCAGCTCTGCAAAAAAGCGCTTGCTTATTTCAAAGAACCTGCCTGACTCCACCTTGCGGCTTACGTTGGTAGCGATAACCGAAAGCATGCTCCATATCAGTTGTGTACGAAGCGCGGAGTATTCGTCGCCGAGCGGATTTATTATCCTTATCATATTCCTGCGCGCGTCGCCGTCCGGCAGCTTTAACATATCCGCCGCCGCGGGATTTATAAACGAATATGTCGCTATCTCGCGAAGACCCGAGGCGGTAAGCAGCGCCTTTATCCTGTCCGATTTCTCTCTTTCGGGCAGTTTTCTGCCTCTTGTTACGTCGCCGCGCATCGGCTTGCCCTTGATATGCGAGTAGCCGTAGATACGCATTATTTCCTCCGCCAGGTCGGCTCTGCCCTCCACATCGTCGCGAATCGAGGGCACGCGCACGGTCATTTTGTTGCCGTCAAGCTCGGTTTTGAGTCCCAGCTTATTGAGTATCGAAACCATAACGTCCTTCGGCACGTCAACGCCCACAAGCTCGAGCACCTTATCGGTGGTAGTCGTAATTACGCGGTCCTCGGGCAGTTCGCCGCGCACGTCGGCTTTACCGTCAATAATGTCGCCCGCGTCAAGCTCGTATATAAGCGAGAGGGCGCGCTCCATGGCGTATTCTACGTTCTTTATATCGGTTCCCTTTTCAAACCTCGCGCAGGACTCGGTATGGATGCCGAGCGTATGCGCGGTATGGCGCACGTTATCGCGGCGGAATTTCGCGCTTTCAAGGAAGAGGTCGGTGGTGTCGTCCTCAATTTCACTTTCCTTGCCGCCCATTATGCCCGCAAGGCAGGAGGGGCGCTCGCCGTCGGCGATTACAAGCATATCGGGAGTAAGGTTAAACCCGTTGCCGTCAAGGGTAACTATCTTTTCGCCCTCCCGCGCGTTTCTGACGATTATTTTCTTATCCGCCAGATCGTTGTAATTAAACGCGTGCATGGGCTGGCCCGTTTCGAGCATAACGAAGTTGGTTATATCCACAATATTATTGATAGGCCGCATACCACCCGCGATTATGGCTTTTTTCATCCACTCGGGCGACTCTTTTATACGCAGATTCTTAACCATTCTGCCCATATAGCGCGGACAAAGGTCGGTGTTCTCTACGCTTACGGAGATATAATCGCCGATATTGCCGCCGATTGTCTTATATGATATTTCGGGCGCGTGGAAATCTGTGCCGAGCACGACCGAAATCTCCTTCGCTATGCCGAGGAAGCAGCCCGCGTCGGGGCGGTTTGAGGTTATTGAAAAGTCTATAACGGTATCGTCAAAGCCCAGAACCTCTTTTATATCCGTGCCGGGCTTCGGCTCGCCCTTTAAGATGAGTATGCCGTGTACGCCGGCGCCCTCGTAATCGGCTTCCGTAAGACCGAGCTCCTCGCACGAGCAGAGCATACCGTGGCTTTCCGCGCCGCGGAGCTTGCCGGATACGATATGCGTGCCGTCCGGCAGGTAGCTGTCGTCAAGCGCCGCCGGGACGAAGTCGCCTTTGGCGATGTTCTGCGCGCCCGTCACTATCTGAACCGGCTCGCTTTCGCCTACATCCATAGAGCATATCTGCAAATGGTCGCTGTCCTCATGCGGTTTTACATCAAGTATTTTTGCCGCGACAACGCGCTTTATACCCTCGCCCTGCCGCTCTACGCTCTCTATCTCAAAACCGGCGAGCGGCATTTTTTCGCACAGCTCTTCAACACTTACCGGAATATCGACGTATCTTTTTAAGTGATTAAGTGAAACTTTCATTTTTCCGCCCCCTTAAAACTGCTCTAAAAAGCGCTTATCGTTTTCAAAAAGAAGACGTATATCGCTGATTTTATACCGCGTGGTCGTAATTCTGTCAATACCGATACCGAAAGCGAAGCCGGTATAAACGTCAGGGTCGATACCGCAGGAGCGCAGTACGTTCGGGTGCACCATACCGGCGCCGAGTATCTCTATCCAGCCCTCGCCCTTGCAGACTCTGCAGCCCTTGCCGCCGCATTCGGTGCAGGAAACGTCAACCTCCACCGACGGCTCGGTAAACGGGAAAAACGAAGGACGGAAGCGTACCTTTACGTCCTCGCCGTAAATCTCGCGGGCAAACTGCTCGAGCACGCCCATAAGGTCGCACATCGTAACGCCCTTGTCCACCACAAGACCCTCAAGCTGGTGGAATACCGGCGAATGGGTGGCGTCGACCTCGTCGGCTCTGAACACTCTGCCGGGGCAGATTATTCTTATAGGCGGCTTGCGGTTTTCCATGGTCCTTATCTGCGCGGCGGAAGTCTGGGTACGCAAAAGGATTTTATCCGCGAGATAAAAGGTATCCTGCATATCGCGCGCGGGGTGATCCGCCGGCACGTTAAGACACTCGAAATTATAGTGATCGGTTTCAACCTCCGGTCCGTCGAGCACGTCGAAGCCCATGGACTGGAAAATATCTATAAGGTCGTTTGTAACGATGCTTAACGGATGAAGTCCGCCCACGTTCACCGGCCTTTCGGGCAGGGTGATATCCAGCGTTTCGGATTTGAGCTTAAGCTCGGTCGCCTTTTCTTTAAGGCGCTCCTTCTGCGCGTTTATGACCGCCTCGACCTTGGTTTTCGCGTCGTTTACAAGCTGTCCCATTTTTGGGCGCTCCTCGGGTGAAAGTGAGCCCATTTGTTTAAGAAGCGCGGTAATTTCGCCCTTTTTGCCGAGATATTTTACCCGTATTTCTTCAATTTGCTTTTCATCGGGCGCCGCCAGCGCCGCGCGCTCCGCCGCCTGACGTATGGCTTCAAGTTTTTCTTTCATGTTTTTCCTCCAAAAAAATAGATTTCGTCCAAAACAGGACGAAATCAACAATTCTGATTCCGCGGTACCACCCGCATTTCCGCGCAAAAAGCGCGGACACTCTTAAAGACTTAACGCGTCCTTACGGCGCCGCTTACTGAAAATTTCGGCGGCACGGCTGATAAAGCGAACTTCACCGCGCTCCCCTCAGACCGCTTACAGCCGGCGACGGTCACTCTCTTTGAGGTTATGCAGGGCTACTCTTCTTCGTCAAAGCCTTTGAACAATAGTATAATAGCACTTTATTCTTGTTTTTGCAAGTGTTTTTACAATAAGATTCTCCGTTTATAATTTTATCTCGCCGTGCTCTTTTTCAAACTTCTCCACACAGTCGCGTATCAGAATAAGTATCTGACTGTTTGCCGACCTGCCCTCATAATCGGCAACCACATGAATTTTATTAAGCATTTTTTCATCAATTCGTATAGTTAAATGCTTTATAGCCATAAAACAACCCCATTTCGAGTATATTATGACTTTATTTTATGTTTAATTTATGATATAATTAAAAAGTGACTTCATATAAAAGTCAAAATATAGTCGGTAGGTGATGAAAATGACTTGTACATTTTTCGGACACACCTGGTCGCCGGATGACTTAAAGCCGAAAATCAAGGCGGCGGCAATTGACCTTATAGAGAACAGCGGCGTTAAAAAGTTTTATGTGGGAACTCACGGTGATTTTGACCGAATGGCAACCGACGTCCTCATGGAGCTGCGCAAACAATATGAAATCGAATATTTCAGAGTTCTTTCAACCGTACCTACCAAAAAAGACGAGTTTGACACCGCCGACTATTCGGCAACGGTGGTGCCTGACGGCATAGAAAGAATTATGCCGAAATACCGCATAATATGGCGAAACAAGTGGATGATAAAACAGTCCGACTATGTCATAACGTATATAAACAACCCCTACGGTTCAGGCGCGGCAAAATATGCCGCGCTCGCCCAAAAGCGGAAAAAAGTTATGATAAAACTCGGTAAATATTAAAACGCTATTTGCCGTATCGCAATTCTTCACTCAGCTTTGCCAACACATCCATACTGAAGGTTTCCCCGCGAGCGTTTTCATCCGCGCCGATTTTAAGGAGCGCCGCTTTTACCGTTTCTTTGTCAAGCGAGAGCGCGCTCGAAACCGAGTTTACCGCCGTCTTCCTTCTGAGCATAAAGCAGGCGTTTACCACCTTGAAGAAAAATTCCTCATCGGCTACCTTTACCGGCGGCTCTTTGCGTAAATTAAGCGTTATAACCTCGGAATCGACCTTCGGTTCGGGCAAAAACGCGGTTTTGGGTACAAAAAAGAGAGGTCGCGCCTCGGCGTAATAGTTTATCACCGCCGTTATCGCGCCGGCGCTTCTGCTGCCGACCGCGGCGCAGATTCTGTCCGCCGCTTCCTTTTGCACCATTACGGTTATGCTCTTTACAGGCAGATTTTCCCGCAGTAATTTCAAGATAACGGGGGAAGTTATATAATAAGGAAGATTTGCGCAGACCGTGATTTTTTCACAGTCTGAAAGGCGCCCGTTTATTACCGCTCTTAAATCGGTTTTAAGCACGTCGGCAAAGATAACCTCCGCGTTTTTTCTGTCGCCGAGCGTTTTTTCGAGTATAGGGCGCAGTTTTTCGTCTATCTCTATCGCGACGACCCTTTTCGCGACGTATGAAAGCTCGCGCGTGAGCACGCCCGCGCCGGGGCCTATCTCTATCACGCCTGTGTTTTCATCCGCCGCCGCTGCCGCCATACGCGGAGCGACGGTGCCGTCGACAAGAAAGTTCTGCCCGAGCTTCTTTTTGAAAGTAAAGCCCTCCCGTTCGAGAAAGGACCTTATTTCGTTTTCGTCTGAAAGCTTCAAAATCATCAACTCACTTATTTTGTAGTATCATTATATTAAAATTTACACACGCTTTCAAGAAAATTTTATTTGCCAAGCGTATGCAACTGTGATACAATGGTAAAAACAGAAATTTGGAGTGAGTTTTTTGGATAACCGTTATATTGGCAAAGTAATTGAAGAGTTATCGCCGTTTTTTGAGGAAAACAAATACGAAAAAGCAGGCGAAAACGAGTACGCAAACGAAAAATTCAAGGTAAAAATCGATTACAGCGACGCGCGGCAGATGTATCTTTTATATCTTGCCCCGGCTGACGGCGAGTATGCCGAAATCTCCGCCTGGCTGTTTGACGACAGCCAGACCGAACGCGACGCCGCCTCGGTGGGTCTCGACTTCACCGAAACGCTTTTGGAAAAAACCGGCACCAAGAAGAACAGCCGCGTTGCCGCGATGGTGGATATGCCGGTAGCGAAAAAGGACGGCGCGGACGTTGCCACCTTTGCCAAAAAGGTGCTGGACGTTTATCCCCAGTTTAAGGACGCTTACCGCGACCACGTTTCAAAATACGGCAATTTTCTTTATCTCAATTTCTTCGGCGAAACGCTGGTGCCGCAGCTTAAAACCGTTTTCCGTTCAGGCGACCGCAAAGCGTTAAAAAAGATAATGCCGGTTTTTGAATCGACCTATGTCACGGGCGATAAGGACGCGGTAAACGCCATGCTCGCGTGTATCGCCGCCGCGGTCTGCGAGGATGAAGAGGCGAAAAAGAATCTTGCCGAAGCGCTCAAAGAAAACAACCATATGTACAAAGCGGCAACCGAACTTGCCGAAAAATTAAAGACCAACAAAAAGCTCCGCGAGGCGCTTATTAAAAACTGACAGGGGGAAATTTTATGGAGATCTTCATAGGCATTATCGTAGTATTATTTCTGATTCTGGTTTTTGCAAACGTGCGTATCGTACCGCAGGCGACCCAGTTTGTTATAGAAAACCTCGGTAAGTATCACGCCACCTGGGACGCGGGTATCCACGTAAAAATTCCGATAATTCAGAAAATCTCAAAGCGTATCACGCTTAAAGAGCAGGTGCTTGACTCGGCGCCGCAGCCGGTTATCACAAAGGATAACGTTACAATGCAGATAGATACGGTCGTTTACTTCCGTATTTTTGACGCGCGGCTTTACACCTACGGCGTTGTAAACCCGATAAACGCGCTCGAAAACCTGACCGCCACCACACTGCGTAACATCGTAGGCGAGCTGGAGCTTGACGGAACGCTCACCTCGCGTGACACAATAAACACCAAAATGACGGCTATCCTCGACGACGCGACCGACCAGTGGGGTATGAAGGTAACGAGAGTTGAGCTTAAAAACATCATCCCGCCGGCTGAAATTCAGAACGCCATGGAGAAGCAGATGAAAGCCGAGCGTGACCGCAGAGAAACGCTTTTGCAGGCGGAAGGTCACAAGGCGGCGGCGATTACCCGCGCAGAGGGTGACAAACGCGCCATGATTCTCGCCGCGGAGGGTGAAAGAGACGCTCGCATCGCCCGCGCCGAAGGCGAGGCAAAGGCGATTTACCTTTCCAAAAAAGCCGAGGCGGACGGTCTTGCCGCGCTTAAAGAGGCGGGCGTTGACGCCGCGGTTTTAGAGCTTAAAAAGTATGAGGCGCTCGTACAACTCGCAAACGGCACCGCCGCAAAGCTTATCATCCCGACAGACGCGGTAAACGCCGTAACAAACAACGCGGTATTCTCTGAAACCACGGGACTCGGCGACGTCACCAAAGAGGCAAAAAAGCCCGCGCCGCCGGTAAAGCGCGACGAGTGCTGCGATAAGACAGACGACAGATAACAAAAATGTAGGGGCGGATATCATCCGCCCGTTTTTATAATTCCCCATACCGGAGGTAAAAATTGGATTTGCCAAAACGAAAACAAAACCGTTTGGATAATTTCGATTATTCGTCAGACGGTGCGTATTATATCACAATATGCACCAGCGGCCGCAAAAAAATATTGTCCGAAATCGTAGGGGCGGATACCATCCGCCCGTGTAAAACTAAATTATCGCAATATGGAGAAATTGTTGATGAGGCAATGAATAATATTGCAAACATTTACGAAAACATATCGGTTGATTAATATGTGATTATGCCGGACCATGTGCATATTATTTTGCGGATAAATAATGAAGGCGGGCGGATGGTATCCGCCCCTACGGTTATAGCCGGTATGAAAAGATATGTTTCAAAGAAATGCGGTGTTTCAATTTGGCAAAAAGGATTTTATGACCATGTTATCCGAAACCAAAAGGATTATAACGAAACATGGCAATACATTGAGGAAAATCCGGTCAAATGGCTAACGAAAAACGACGCAAAAGGCACATAATAGGCACAAAAAACAAAAGCACGCCCATGCGTGCTTTTGTTGCTTTTTTGACCGGAATATCGGACTTTTCACATAGCTCAATTTTCCTTGCGAGTCAAAATATTCTTGACCGACAAAAACTAAATGTGTGTTCCATAATGATTGTGCGATTATTTATCGTCTGCGTTAGTATAATAATTATGCGGCGGTGAATTCACCGCCGCACATTGTATCTGACATCTGATATCTGCCGTCTGACATCTGTTTTCTGATTTTGCCACAGGCGAAAATCAGAAAATCTCCACATCCCAGTCGGAGAGATACTGGAATAACCGGGTCAGGTCTTTGTTGTTAACAGAACCGTCGCCGTTTATATCAAGCGCCGCTTCGTTTACTTCAACGTCCCAGTCGGAGAGGTACTGGAACAGACTTGTTAAGTCCTTTTTGTTAAGCGAGCCGTCGCCGTTGATATC